>Ga0307378_10003092_pt1 | contig 24647 bp, 19 predicted proteins | sample UN1MG_FD_202238 | JGI IMG/M metagenome (GOLD analysis project Ga0307378, IMG submission 202238) | Soil microbial communities from Risofladan, Vaasa, Finland - UN-1 | ecosystem: Environmental > Terrestrial > Soil > Coastal area > Acid sulfate soil | place: Finland: Risofladan, Vaasa | collected...
TCGACTTCCAGATCGATCAGGGAATCGACGGCCTGGTTCCCGTGGGTACAACCGGAGAAAGTCCAACCCTCAGCCCCGAGGAAACCGAACAGGTGATCCGCATCGTCGTCAAACAGACCGGGGGCAGAGTCCCCGTGATTGCCGGTACCGGATCGAATTGCACGGATAAGGCGATCCATATGACGGAGAAGGCCAGACAGATCGGTGTGACGGCCAGCCTGCAGGTCGCACCCTACTACAACAAACCAACGGGGGAAGGATTCTTCAGGCACTTCACCGCCATAGCCGATGCGGTCGATCTGCCCATGGTTGTATACAACATCCCCGGCCGGACCGGGAAAAACATAGAGAACCCGGTCATGCTCAAATTGGCCCAATATAAGAACATCGTTGCCGTGAAAGAGGCCAGCGGCAACATTTCCCAGATGATGGACCTAATCGCTAATAAACCAAAGGATTTTGACGTGCTTTCCGGGGACGACAATCTCACCTACCCCCTCATGGCTCTAGGGGGAAAAGGTGTGATCTCTGTGGCCAGCAATGCCGTTCCGGACCGCATGAAGGATCTCACCCATTCGGCTTTGAAGGGAGATTGGGATCGGGCCAGGAAGCTGCACTACGAGTTGCTCCCCCTCTTCAAAGCAATCTTCCTCGAGACCAACCCGATTCCTATCAAGGCGACCATGGCCATGAAGGGCTTTGTGGAGGAGGTCTACAGGCTGCCCATGTGTCCGATGAGCGCGGAGAACAAGAAGGCCTTGACCGAGGTTTTAAAACAGCTAAAGATCCTGTAGCTCCGCGGCCAAGTGCTGGGTCAGCTCCATCAACGCTTCAGGGGAAAGCCTCTCACTGCGCAGTCCAGGATCGATGCCCAGTTTCTCAAAAATCCCGTCCAACCTGTCGGCTCGATCCCTGCTGGCGATCCCGCCCGCCAGCAGGTTGTTTCTCATCGTCTTCCGTCTGCTCTGAAAGAGCATCCGCAGACAGGCCAGGAAAAAACTCCAATCCGGTACATCTTCCACCTCCCGATTCGGCTCAAGAACCACCACTGTTGAATAGACCTCGGGGGCGGGAAAGAAGGATCCCGGCTTGAGTTGCATACGCTCGCTGATGCGATACACGGTCTGACAGAGCACCGAAAAGGAAGAGTAATTCTTGTTCCCCGGCTGGGCGCTCATCCGCTCTGCCAACTCCCGCTGTACCGTAAATACCAACTTTTCGGCAAGGACGCGATTTTCCGCCAGTGCCGCGATCAGTGCCGAGGCGCAGCTGTAGGGCAAATTTCCTACGATTTTATTCGGGGTTCCGTGCTCCCTTAGATAGGATCGCCAGGTCTTCAGCACATCCCCGGTAACGAGGGCGAAGTTGTTCCAGTTGCCGAAGTTTTCTCTCAGATAGGTGACCAGTCCCCTATCGATTTCGAAAGCCGCGACAGACCGGACTTTCGGCAACAGGAGCGCGGTCAACGTTCCCAACCCGGGTCCGATCTCCCAGACATTGTCCTCCGCTTCAGGGTCAACCAGCGACACGATTACCTCCCGCGCACCCCGGTTGACGAGGAAACTCTGCCCCCATCGCTTCTGCAACCGCACACCCAGCTGTTCCAGAACACGACGTATCTCGGTAGGAGAATTGTAGTTCAGCATATCCGGTTCCTCCTTTTCGCCGGGAGCTCGAGCAGGAAGGGAATGAGCAGCACAGCCAGGATACCCCAATACAGGGGTCTCCACTGCAGATGCAGGCCGGGCAGGCGAGCAAAGATTCGCAGGAAAAAGGCGATCGATCTGTACAGCAGCAGCAGTGCTTCGGCAAACAAGGTGCCTATGGAAATCGGCAGGACGCTCAATCCGACGAAGAGCAGACCGGCACCGAGAAACAGGGTTATCAGGGGGATCAATACCAGGGCCGCCGGTACTCCGACAGGATAGACGGCACCAAAATGAAACAACACGAGGGGAGCAGTACCGATTTGAGCGCTCAGGGAAATGGCCAGAGGCCACCCGATCACCTTCGGCAGATAGGGTTGCCAAAGTCGGTACAGATACGGTCCGAGGAGCAGGATACCCAATAGAGAAACAAAGGAAAGCTGAAAGGAGAGATCGAAGGCATAGTACGGATGCATAACCAGGAGAATCGAAGCCGCCAGGCAGAGGAGGTTCAAAGGATCCAGCTCCCGATCGAGAACGTAGCCGAGGCTGGCCATCAGGAGCATAACCACGGCCCGTTCAAGAGATGGACGCCAGCCTACGAGGAAGACATACCCAAGGAGAAGGGCGGAAGCGGCCAGCCCTCTTGCTCGTCGGTCCCGCAGGAAACGCAGCAGGAGGGAGAGGAAAAAATAGAGGATACCCAGGTGCAGGCCGGAGAGAGCCAGCAGGTGAAGACTTCCGCTGTAACGAAACTGCTGGTACAGAGAGTGCTGTAGCTCTTCCCTCCGTCCGAGCAGCAGCGCAGACAGCAGGGCTGCGACAGGAGGCTCGAGATTCAGAATACACGCTTGGATCCCAGAAAAAAACCCTGCCCGCAGAGAATCAACAGGCCGGCGGAATCCTCCCGCATCGATCTGGTTCCGATCCGCCCAGCAGACGAAGGCGAATCGGCCCGGTTCTCGACTGAGCGCGGGTTCGGCCTCCACAATGATCTCCTGACCTTTGAACATCATCTGTCCGCCGCGAACCCAAACCAGGACCTCCCCTCCGGCGCAAGCCCGCAGCTCCCCTGCTCTGTCCACCACCTGCTCGAGCTTCACCGGGTAGCGGGTCAGCACTTCGGAAGAGTGCGGCACAGCCGTGCTATCCCCACTCAGTATCCCGTGAAACTCCCCTACCCGATCCAGCGGAATAGCCGTATAGGAGGTCGGCCCCAGGAAGAACTTCGAGGGCTGAATCGGGTCAACAGGGTTAACAGGGTCAACAACATCCGGCGCCCTGAAAGCGCCGATCAGTGTACCCAAGCCGAGAAACCCGAGTACAAGACCCCTCTGTTTCCAGCGGGGATCCTCAACGAGCAGGACCGTGACGGCAAGGGCAAACAAACCAAGACCTAGGACCGGGAAGATGAATCCGGAAAGGTTTTCCGAGAAGAAGAGGGTGACCCATAGGGATAGGGCGAAGAAAAAAAAGTAAGAAATTCTACCCCGATTCATCGCCGGTGAAGCGACCGGTCCGGAGCTACCACTTCAGGTTTTCCAAGGCATCCCGAGCGGCTTTCTTGATTTCGCTTGAATAGCTTAGATATTGGGCATACAGCAGATCATCGAAGGCAGACTTGTCCCCAAGACCGCCGAGGTTCTCTACCACGGCCAATACGATGATATTGTCAAACTCCTGCAATCTCTCGGTGTAGGAGTTGAGCAGCACCAGGTACTGGGTTAATCGTACCGCCGCTTCGTGGGTGCCCATGGCACCAAGACAGTCGATCGCTTCGACCACCCGGCGTTTGTCCGTGAGTCCACGATCGTATTCCAATAGAACCGTGTCGAAGTGCTCGATGGCCAAGTCCGTAGCGCTGGCCCATTTTCGTTCCGCGAGCGCCCTCGCTGCAATATAGCGCAAGTCCCGAGCGATCTGCCGGGAAGGATTGTCCACAGCCGCGGTGTGCAGGCCCACATCCATGGCAAACTGGGCGATCTCTCCCTTATCCTTCTCGCTGAGACGATCGGTTTCCAGAGACATTTCCAAGGCGGGTTTTTTTTCCGCCAGATCGCCCTCCTTCAGGATTCCGATCATGCTGTCCTTGAGCTCCCCGTCCAATAGGAACAGATTTTCCCGGGCCGATCGGGAAATGTCGTCCGTGTAGCCCACGGTCATCGTGGTGAACAGTACGGGGAAGGAGCTCTGGTTTCCAAGCTCTCCGAGCGCCCGCACCGCCGCTGAAATGACGTACACGTCCGGGACCCTGCCGGTTTGGAACACCGTATTCTGGTTCTGGAGCCACAGGTTCATGTATGTGATGATTTCCTCGTCCCCCTGGGCTAGCGTACCAAGAGCGTTCAGGCAGCTGATGCGCACTCCCGTATCATTGTCGGTGTCGAAAAGCTTCCACACCGAGTGCTTGCCCTCGGTGTAGCCGGCAGACTCGAGCTGATCGACGGCCAAAACGGCGAGCTGCCGAAAGCGCTGGTCGGTATCGATGAGGGTGAAGTTGTCCAACACATAGTCAATTGCCTGCCGGTACAGAGGCCCCAATCCGAAATAATCGCTGTTCCCGGCATCCTGAATGATCTGCATTTTCACATCAAGACTGGCGATGGCAAAATTCCGGGTGAAGGATCGAAGCAGATCCTGGGGTTCCTGCGCCCATAGACTGGATACAAGAAGAAAAAATACCAGAAACAGCGCCATCCAGCGAACTATTTTCATTCTCCCACTCCTCGAGACTACAGATAGTCACCGACTATTCTATACGATAATCCTTACGAAAATCAATGATATACCCCGGTTAAAGAAAAATCTGGTGCCTTTGAACTGCAAGCGCAATTTCGCTATAATGCCTCAAGCTCCATGACCGAGAAAACGAAAATCGTATGCACGATCGGACCCGCTTCCTCTTCGCCGGAGGTTTTACGCGCTCTGGCAGAAGCAGGGATGAATGTAGCCAGGATCAACTTCTCTCACGGCACCCATGATTCCAACACCAAGATCATCAAGACGATCAAGGACCTCCGGGAGAAAACGGGAAAAAATCTGGGAATCCTGCAGGATCTCGGCGGCCCCAAGATCAGGGTCGGTGACTTGCCCCGGGAGGGAGTATCGCTACCCGAAGGGGATACGATTCTATTGAGATCCGACACGGAACAGTGTGCATATAAGGAGGGGGAACCGATTCCCATCAACTACCCCGCCCTATTGCAGGACGTTCCTGAAGGATCCAGGGTACTCCTGGACGATGGGCTGCTGGAGCTGAAAGTCGAGAGTCACAGAGGAGGATGCCTGCAGTGCCGGGTCCTTCATGGGGGACGCCTGTACTCCCACAAAGGCGCAAATTTCCCCGACCTCATCCTTAGTCTCGGAGCGCCGACGAAGAAGGACCTGGAGGACCTGCGCCTCGGACTTACCCAAGGCGTGGATTTTGTCGCCCTGTCTTTCGTGCAGACCGCCGCCGATCTCGAGGCTGTCCGGGAAGTTGTTGAAAAATCAAAATCAGCACCCGGGGTGATTGCCAAGCTGGAACGAGGCTCCGCCCTGCAAAACCTGGATTCTATAATCGCGGCCAGCGACGGCATCATGGTTGCCAGGGGTGATCTGGGGATAGAAGCGGACATCTCCATGATTCCGGTATATCAGAAAACCGCTATTCGAAAGGCGAATCTGGTCGGGGTGCCCGTCATCACCGCCACCCAGATGCTCGACAGTATGATCCGCAATCCCCTGCCCACCCGCGCCGAGGTGACAGATGTCGCCAATGCGATCTATGACGGCTCCGATGCAATCATGCTCTCCGGCGAGACCGCGGTCGGGGCCTATCCAGTTCAATCGGTGCGCATGATGCGCCGCATCGCCGACCATGTAGAAGAAAATCTCGGCCTCGACCGGGGCTGGGTGCGGGCCGAGGAGCAGGACAGCGTCTACTCCACCCAACTTGCCGTCGCCCACTCGGTCTGCCAGACCGCGGAACGTCTAGGCGCCCACTGTATCGTGGCTCAAACGATTTCCGGAACAACGGCCCGGCTGATCTCGATGTACCGCCCATGTACACCGATCCTAGCCCTTACTCCTGAGGAGACCACCTTTCATCAACTGTCCCTGGTTTGGGGGATTGAATCCCTTCTGATTCCGAAATTTGAAAAAGATTTCTTAAGAACCACCGCCGCGGGAGATAAGATCCTGATCGAAAGGGGGTACGCTCAAAAAGGCGACCTGGTGGTTATTTCTGCAGGGATCCCCGCCGCAAAAAGCGGGGGCACAAACGTGATGAAGCTTCACACGGTAGATCCGGACTGAGCCTTGGCCGGCTCCTGCTCGCCGAAAATATTGTACACGTAGGTCAGAACATGGTTGCGCGTATTGACGCTCAGGGGGGCTGACTGCATATGCAGGAGAGAGAGATTTTTCTTCTGGTCATAGCTGACCCCCTTTACCAATCCGCATATCACCACGATTCGATCGGCAAGCTCGAACTGGACCTTAATCGGTAATCCCGCTTTCGTGCGGCCTCCGATCATCAGACAGGCTCCATCCTCCGAGATGTCGATCAGACGGCAGCGCAAGCCCTTGGCGCTCTCTTCCAGCTCATCCGCCTCCTGGATCGACTTGAGAGGATACACTGTGGCCGGTAAATTGGTCTTCACCCGGATCGAGCGTCTCTGCTGACTACGGGTGACATCGTCGGTATGGGCTACGTGGATGATCGGATACTTTTGTCCGATGAAATCATTGAGCACTTTTGTTCGCACGAAATAACCTGCATCTTCGGCGCGCCAGAAGTGAAGACCGATCTGCTGTCCCTTCCACGTGAAACCATCGGGCAGGCCCGGGCCCTGCGGCCGTGATAGAGCGAGGTACTTGGGACGGTTTTCGATCACCATGGTGGCAAAGGGACCCGCACCGGGAAGGGTGACCCGCATCCTCTGACGGGGCACGATATCCCGGGACGATTTTAAACCCAGCCTGTAGTGGGGCAGATCGAACTCCACCCGCTTGCGCAGGTCGTACAACTTCGACAACAGATGATTCGACTCCTCATCCCCCATGAGATTCGTGGAGCGGAGCTTGATGATCATCTCCTTGATCGATCTGTTTAACTGCTTGATACTCCAAAAAAGGGCGGTGGGATTTTCGATTTGGGTTTCCACGGCGATTTTTCGCAGCAGCCCCACTTCACGAAAGCTGAATCCGGATTCTTTTCCTTTGGTGTAGAACTGAAGCCAGGGGAAACTGCCGTGGCCGACAACCCGCAGGTAGACAAATACCCCGATCGGTATGGCGGCGGCGACGAGAAGTATTATCCACCACATAATTTCATTATCGATAGCAACCTGATATACTTAATGTAATAAATATACGTAATTCGACGTCGAGGAATGCGGCCAACTGTAATATAAAGAGAGGAGAAAGTACAATTCCCATATCTTCAGCGAAGAAAAACATCCTCGAAATGGTTCTGCTCTTTCTGGTCTTCTACCTGCCCGGATATCTTTGGCCCGATCAGGACATAATCCAGAATTCAACAAGTTTGGGACCGTACATGCTGCAGTTCTTAATCATGGCGGTTCCTCAGATCCTGCTGCTTCTCTACGTTCTCCGACTCCGTAAGGACAATTGGACTTCTTTTGGTTTGCTTGCCCTGCGGCCCGTAGATCTCCTGTACGCCCTGGTGATCTTTGCCGGAATATTCGCCTTGCTCCTGATTATGGGACTCATCCTTGCCCTGCTTCCCGCAGGGGGAGAGGCGCTGTTTTCCGAAGGGTTTCGCTGGAAGCTCAGGGATCCCCGGCTCATGCCCGTGGTACTGCTTTTCTGCCTGGTCACCGGTTATCGGGAAGAGCTGTTCTTTCGCTCCTATCTGCTAACCCGGTTTTCTCAAGCGTCCCTGCCGGTGGCTGCCGGGATCGGGATGAGCACACTTCTTTTTGCCAGTGGGCATGTGTACCAGGGACTCGCCGGATTTGCCGTTGCGGCTGTCCAGGGACTGTATTTTTCTATTCTTTTTATTCGACTCAAGAACATTCACCCCCTGGCAATCGCCCACGGGCTGTACAACACAACAGTTCTGGTGTTCACCCTTTTCGTGGACTCCGGCTTGCCGGTTCGACCCTGAGAACATTATTATATCCGAAGGAGTGGTACTCTGATATTTATTATGATGTCAGCCGCAAATCTTATTTTTCTGACAGGATTTGCGGCTGGAAGAAGACATCGCCAATCTTCCTTTCAGTTACAATCGAAAATTGCGATATGAGAAAATATATATTTTTTATTCCTCTTTTGGCCGTAATCCTGGTAAGCTGCGGTTCCGGGAAATCCGACCAAGAATCTGGAACGCCGGTCGAGGAGCCACCTGCCCCGCAGGAAGTTTCCGCCCCCGAAACTGCTATGGGCAAGAAGCTGAGCAGTCTCGGATTTCAAACTCCAACGGCGGATCTACCCGCCGTGGACTTCAGCCTGAAGGATCTTTCCGGGCAGGAGCACAACTTAAGTTCCTACGCAGGCAAACTAGTATTTCTCAATTTCTGGGCAACCTGGTGCGGTCCCTGCCGGGAAGAGATCCCCTCCATGGAGGAGTTGTACCTGGAACTGCAGAACCAAGATTTTCTCATCGTGGCTGTCAACAGTCAGGAGGCGAGGGAGCAGGTTGCAGACTTTGTGGAAAACATCGGGATGAGTTTCCCGGTGCTGCTGGATACGGACGGTCGGGTCGGAGCCGCCTATAGTGTCCGAGCGATCCCCACAACATACATCATCGATCCCCAGGGCTACATCTTGGGAAGGATGGTGGGAACCCGGGATTGGTACACTCCTGACATCATTTCCCTCGTGGGGGATCTGCTGCCATGATGTCGGGTAACATCAACTTTTTTATCGCCTTTGCCGCCGGAGTGCTCTCCTTTCTGTCCCCCTGTGTCCTGCCGCTGATCCCGTCGTATTTGTCGCTGGTGGGGGGAGTATCCGTTCAGGAGCTGGGCGACAAGCAAAGGCAAAGATCGAAGGTATTCATCCGGACTGTCCTTTTCGTGCTCGGCTTCTCCACGGTGTTCATTCTGCTGGGCGTGCTGTTCAGCGGTACGGGAGGTTTCCTCACCGGGGCTACTCAAATTGTGAACATCGTTGCCGGCAGCCTGGTGATCCTTCTGGGCTTGAATTTTGTCTTCAACTTTTGGAAGTTCCTGAGCTTTGAAAAAAAACTCCATATGCGTTCTTCCCCGACGGGTTCCGTCGGGTCGCTTCTCCTCGGCATGGCCTTCGGCGCCGGATGGACACCCTGCGTCGGGCCGATTCTGGCCTCGATTCTTTTTCTGGCCGGGAGCAGCGGGCGGATCTTGCAGGGCACGGCCCTCCTGGCCGTCTACTCCCTCGGGCTGGGCCTGCCCTTTGTTCTGGCGGGACTGTTCTTCTCCCAGTTTTTAAAACAACGCGAACGTATGAAGGGCCATTTCGACACCTTGCGGATCGTGAGCGGCGCATTCCTCGTGTTTATCGGCCTTCTCATCGCTCTGGGACGTCTGCAGCGCTTCAACATCTTTCTCTTTCGCCTGGCCGGCTGGTTGGAGAGTTGGAACGCGGCCAGCCCCTGGCAGGTGCGCTTGGTGTTTTCCGCTGTCTTTTTTATCCCCGCAGTATTGACCGGGATCTCCTATCTCAGGAAAGCACATTCCGCGGGACGCTTTCCGCTGCTGCCGGGACGGGCAGCCTTTTTCCTCTTGTTCCTTGCCCTGGCCGCGGTGACAATCGCCGGTGTGCTGAATCCAACGGGATTCTTCACCTTCTGGTTCACCTACCAGGGCATTTGATCCCACTCCGGCTTGCGAAACCGATTTCTCCCTTTACACGGCAACAATTGAGTGCAATAATGAGCGTTCATAATTTATTCTAAATATGCTGGAGAGTTATGGATATCTTCGAAAAGTGCTACGGCTTCAAGGAAGCCCAAGCCGCTCGAGAGAGTGGATACTACCCCTACTTCATTCCTATCGAGGAAAACTGGGGCAGCAAGGTGAAGATGAGGGGCCGCGAGGTGATCATGTGCGGGTCGAACAACTACCTCGGCCTGGCCCAGGATCCTCGTGTACAGGAAGCCGCTCAGAAAGCCATCGAAAAGTACGGTACCACCTGTTCGGGATCCCGTTTGATCAACGGTACCCTTGCACTTCACGAAGAACTCGAGCATCAGCTGGCCCGTTTTGTCGGGCGCGAGACCGCCCTGTGTTTTACTACGGGGTATCTCGCTAATTTGGGCTCGATCTCAGCCCTGCTGGGCAGACGGGATCACATCCTGAGCGACCGCTACAACCACGCGTCCATCGTCGATGGGATCATGCTATCCATCGGTCTTTCCGGATGTACGATCAACCTGCATCGCTACCAGCACAACAACTCCGAAGCCCTCGAGAAAGCCCTGGCCGCGATTTCCGATCAGGAGGCCAGACTGATCGTAACCGATGGGGTGTTCAGCATGGAGGGAGATATTGTAAAGCTCCCCGAGATGAAAAGAATTGCTGACAAGTACAAAGCCCGGATCTACCTGGATGAGGCTCACGCCCTTGGGGTCATCGGCGCCACCGGCCGGGGGACCGAAGAGCACTACGGTCTGGGGAAGTGCGCAGACCTCCTCATGGGCACCTTCTCGAAATCCTTTGGAGCCATCGGCGGCTTTGTGGCTGGAGAAGAGGTGGTCATCGACTATATCAAACATTTCGCCCGCCCGCTGATATTTACAGCCAGCATGCCTCCCCCAATGATCGCTGCGGTCAAGGCGACCCTCGAGATCATGGAGAAGGAACCAGAACACACCAAGCGGCTGCAGACCATTGCCACCATGATGGTCAGGGAGTTCAAGACTCTGGGCTTCGATGTAGGGGTCGCAGAGACACCGATAATCCCACTCGTCATTGGAGACATCGAAAAAACCTTCACCTTCTGGAAGGTACTGTTCGACAACGGAGTGTACGCCAATCCTGTGATCAGCCCTGCGGTTCCGCCGGACCGATCTATCATCCGCACCTCCTATATGGCCATTCATAAAGACGAGGAATTGGAGCAGGTCCTGGAGATATGCAAGAAGGCGGGCAAACAGCTGGGGATTATTTAAAGGAGATCACCATGGCTGAAATCGAAAAATTACTTCCGCATCGGGAACCCTTCTTGTTTGTGGATAGAATCGAAAAGTACGACGACGAGGAAGTCATCGGCTACCGCAGGTTCACGGAGAAAGATTTCTTCTTTAAGGGCCACTTTCCGGGCTATCCGGTCGTGCCCGGGGTCATTTTGATCGAAACCATGGCCCAGTGCGGGGGGGCGGGTATCCGTTTGACCGGGAGGGTGGAGAAAGATGTCCTGTTCTTTCTCGCTTCGGTGGACAAGGTCAAGTTCCGTCAGCAGGTACGACCCGGGGATGAGGTGAAAATGGTCATCAAGAACCTCCGGGTCAGTCCCAAGACACTGAAACAGAGCGGAAAGGCTTTTGTAGGAGATCAGATAGTTGCGGAAGCCGAGTGGTTCTGTCTATTCGGCTCGCCCTGAATACACGGTTCGCTCGGCGGCTGGGCTCGCCCTAGTCCGGCTGGACCTCCTCCAGCTCTTCAATTTCATCATCCACCGGCTCTAGATCTTCAATCTCCTCCGGAGGGATCTGGACAGAGTCCAACTCCTCCTTCGGCTCGAGGATATCAACGGCGACGCCCAACTCTTCCACGTCTTCTGCGAGAAAAACTTCCTCCAACTCCGCAGGTTCCTCCTCCTCTTCATCCAGCGCTTCTACCAGCTCTGCCGCCTCCTCCGATTCTTCTTCCTCCGAGTCATCAATCGCCGGACCGGCACTCTCGCCCACCGCAGCGGTTTCCCCGGCCCCTTCAATCTGCGGTGCCTCACCTTCCTGACCGGAGACTTCACGTTCGGGTAGGGAAGGAGTCTCTGCTTCGGCTTCGATGCCCCCCGTTTTGAGCACTTCATCGAACCAGGAAAAGGTCTTGGACAGGCTGCTGGTCATCTCCCGCAGATCTCTGGATACTTCGAGGATCGTTCGAATGGTGCGGTCAACCCCAGCAACCCCGTCTTGGATCTCCTTGTGCGATCGGGTGACATCTTCCATAGCTTCGGCATTCGCTTCGATCATTTGGCGAATCCTCTCGCTCTGCTCCATGATCTCCCTGTACCCCTGCACCATGCCCTGAGCCATTTGTACATTCGTTGCTACAGCCTGGTTTGTTTCCCGCATCAATGTATTTACTTGATCCGAAACCGTACGGGTCACATCGGCCAATTTTCGGATCTGCTGAGCGACCACGGCAAATCCTCGCCCCGCTTCCCCCGCTTTAGAAGCCTCGATAGAGGCGTTGAGAGACAGCATATTTGTCTTGTCAGCGATACCGATGATCTGAGAAACCGCTTTGGTGATGGTGATGGATTTTTCCCGCAGCTCCTCCAACTCGGTCAGAGCCCCGCGGATTTGTTCGTTAAAATCTCCGATACGCGAGTCAACCTCTGTGGTCAACTCGAGGATCTGTCCCTCCTTTTCCACTACCTGGTTCTCCGCCCGGGCTCCCTCTTCTATCGAACCCATGATCTGTCCGATGGAAAAGGCTTGTTTTTGAGCGCTTTCAACCAGACGGTTGGCCAAAACCATACTCTCCAGATTCCCGCTCTCCAGCCGGCTCTTGCCCTCCTTCAGCCGTACCACCAAATCCCAATCCGCCTCTACACGGTCTACCAGTTCCTGCGTCGTGGATACGGATCTCCGGGTCTGCCTGTAGCGATCGAAACCCATGATCCAAGTGATCATGACCGCCAGGACAGCCAGAAAATAGCTGTTCTGCTGGAAGAGCCAACGATGCGATGCCGGCTGGAGCAGCGGATAAGCGGTTGCCGCAACCAGTCCAAGAAACAGCAAAAACAACGGTACTCCCTCCTCCGGCCGCTTCTTTAGGCTCAAGCCGGAAAGGATCGCCCCAAAGATCACACTCGCCGTGAGGGAGCCCACCTGGATGGATCGCCAGAGGAGTAGATTCTCGATGCCGCCGATCACCGATCCGGCAATGCCGATGACCGCCAGAGGCGCACTGACCGCGACCAAAAAGCGCCATTTCAGAGTTCGTAATAAATCACCACAGGCCAGAAGCACAAGGAAGATTGCAGCGGAAAGCAGCACGGGGAACAGACGCAGTACCATGGTAGCAGGTAGAGCTTCTCCGAGAACCAGGCTCAAGAACACGGAAGCAGACAGGAACAGACCGCCGAGGCCCAGGTACAGGGTGTACAGTCTCCTTTCCAGAACAAACACATAACCGGTGAAGAAAAACATTAACAGCAGGTACAGCATGAGAACGGCACCGACACCGACCCCTGAGATATTCTTGGTCAAAACCCGCAACCCAAGCAATTCCGCCGGTACGATTTCAACGGTGCCGTCGAGCCAGGAGTACTGAAAGTGCCGGATTCGAATATACAACCTCGCCCGGCCGCCGGTCGATTCGCCTACCGAAAAGGGGAGTGTGTAGGCCCTGGCTGATAGGGTAGGAGCCGTGACACCGCTTCTACGAACGATCCCGGCTCCGCCTGTGCCCACAACCTTACCATCCAGATACACACTTGCGGAGAAGCCGAGGGGAGGAAGAATGAGCACGGAGGGTCCGGTTGGAAGAATTTCTGTTCGCAGCCAGAGATACCCCTCTCGATCTCCGGCAAACCTATCGAAGCTTCCGGGAATCCGGCAGGGCAGCCAACCCTCCTGAGGCGGAGTGTCACTTTCCGTGGCTGTGAAGGAACACTGCCAGTCCGTCAAGATCTGCTCGGACTGACCGATCAGTTCCATGGGAATCAGGAACAGAACCACAACCAGGACAAAGCCTGCCAGAGCTGTGGACCGTTTTCCCATTCTCCCCCTCCATGAAAAAAAAGATCGTCGAACAACAATACCATCCCAGGAACGTTTGGGGTAGTAGAAAAAAAACTACTATAATATTGACAAAAAAGGAAGGATACTGTAAAGGATAGTCATGATTTTTCTAGATTTCCGGGTACAGGCTCAGGGCATCTCGGTCATCACCATTCTAATCCCAGTCCTTATCCTTGCAGCCCCCGCAGCAAACCCAGGAGGGTGAAGCGGTCATAAACGGCAACAAACCGTTTTCCTTCCTGGAAAACGGTTTTTTTTTAACTGCGCCCGGAGAAAATGGGCGTTCCGGGAGGAAAGCGAGGGCAAGGGGTAGATTCGAGCCCGCGCCTCTTGACCGGTTGATAAGGAGTACAGTGTGAGCAAGGACCTAAACAGCAGGGTGGTAACCACAGGAACGGAGCGCATTCCCTATCGGGGCCTGCACTCGAAAACCAGGGGGGAAGCATGAAGATAAACGGAGCTGAGCTGTTTGTAAAAGCCCTCAAGGCGGAGGGCGTCAAGCACCTGTTCGGATTTCCGGGCGGGGTGGTAATTCCAGTTTTCGACGCCCTGTACTCAGAAACGGAGATCCAGGTCATCCTGACCCGTCACGAACAGGGAGCGGTGCACGCCGCCGACGGCTATGCCCGCTCTACGGGCAAAACCGGGGTCTGCTTGGTCACCAGCGGTCCGGGTGCCACCAATACGGTTACAGGGATCGCCACGGCCAACTTCGACTCGGTGCCGATCGTCTGCTTCACCGGGCAGGTGTCCCGCTCCATGATCGGGAACGACGCATTTCAGGAGGCGGATATCGTCGGGATCACCCGGCCGATCACCAAGCACAACTATCTGGTTCTCGATCGCAAGGACCTGGGCCGGATTCTGAAGGAGGCCTTTACCATCGCCAACTCGGGACGCCCGGGCCCGGTTCTGGTCGACCTGCCCCAGGATGTCCTCCTCGAAAAGGGAGACGACGAGTACCCGGCTAAGGTGAGCATCCGCGGCTACAATCCGGTGCTGAAAGGCCATCCCAACCAGATCAAGAAGGCCGCGATGGAGCTTAAAAGAGCGAAAAAACCGCTGTTCTACGTCGGCGGGGGAATCCACATCGCCGAAGCTGTCGAGATCTTTCGCAAAGCCGTCAAGAAGACCGGAGTTCCCGTGGTACATTCCCTGATGGGCATCGGGGCGCTGCCCGGAGATGACCCGCTGTGTCTCGGGATGCTCGGGATGCATGGCACCTACATTGCCAACATGGCCGTCAACAACGCGGACCTCCTGTTCGGAATCGGAAACCGTTTCGACGATCGGGCCACCGGCAACCTGTCCAAGTTCGCCACGGAAGCCAAGATCGTTCATATAGATCAGGACCCGGTGTCGATCTCCCGCAATGTGGCCGTAGAGGTTCCCATCGTGGGTGACGCCCGCCTGGTGTTGGAGCAGCTCATGCCGCTGCTCGAAGCACCGAAAATCAACGAGTGGATCAAGCAGATAGACGAGTGGAAAGAAGAGCATCCCCTCGCTGTGCACGTGGTCAGAGGAAGCGACGCACCCAAAGCGAACAAGGCGGGCGCAGCCCGGGCAGAAGAAGCAGCGGATCGTCGGTCCTTCGGGCACCTGCGCCCCGACAGGGTGATCCAGACGATCTGCGAGGTTTTTCCCGATGCGATCATCGCCACCGAGGTGGGCCAGAACCAAATGTGGACCGCTCAGTTCTTCACCTTTCGCCACCCCCGCAGCCTGCTGACATCGGGGGGATTGGGTACGATGGGCTACGGCTTTCCCGCCGCCATCGGCGCCCAGATCGCCAATCCGGACAAACGGGTCATCGATATCGCCGGAGACGGTTCGATTCAGATGAACATCCAGGAACTGGCTACGGCGGTACACAACAATCTTCCGGTGATCGTGACCATACTCAACAATGGCTATTTGGGGATGGTGCGGCAGTGGCAGGAGCTGTTTTTCGACAAACGCTACTCCTCGACCTGCCTGATGAGCGGAGCCGACTGCCCGCCGGAGTGCAAGGGCCCCGGCGATCACTGCCCCGTGTATCTGCCGGATTTCGTCAAACTGGCCGAAGCCTATGGGGCTGTGGGCCTGCGCGTTTTCGAGGAAAAAGACGTCAAGCCCGCTCTGAACGAGGCGGGTAAAATCAAGGACCGACCCATCTTCATCGATTTCATTGTGGAGAGGGAGTTCAATGTTTTTCCGATGGTCGCTCCCGGGTCCGGAAACACCGAGATGATCTTCTCCGAAGGGAGGCAAGGATGACCCACGTATTCTCAATGCTTGTAGAGAACCACCAAGGCGTACTTTCACGGATCGCCGGTCTGTTCTCGGGCCGGGGCTACAATCTGGAGAGCATCACCGCCGGTGTTACCACGGATCCTCAAGTTTCCCGTATCACCCTGGTCTGCAAGGGAGACGACAACATCATCGACCAGATCAAGAAGCAGTTGAACAAGCTAGTCGACGTGATCAAAGTCAATGACTTGAGCGCCCTACCCTCCCTGAACAGAGAGCTGGCTCTGATCAAGGTGCGGGCAAAACCGAACCAACGGGGAGAGATCTTCCAGGTGGCCGATGTATTTCGCGCCAGGGTGCTGGATGTGGGTATCGACTCCATGGTTCTTGAAGTCACGGGCTCTTCGGAGAAGATCGACAACTTCATCGCGGTGCTCCAACCCTACTCGACCCGCGAGGTCGCCCGCAGCGGGCTCATTTCCATGGAACGGGGAAAGAAGCAGGCGACGGAGCCGACACTACAGAGAAAAGGCGCCTCGGAAAAACTGAACGATGATTTCAAGATTACCATAGCCTAGTCAATTGGATGAGAGAAAGGGAAACACAAATCAATGGAACAGATCTATATTTTTGACACAACCCTGCGCGACGGGGAACAGTCCCCCGGCGCCTCGATGAGCATCGAGCAGAAATACGAGGTAGCGATCCAGCTGGCTCGGCTCGGGGTGGATGCGATTGAAGCGGGATTTCCCGTGTCATCTCCGAGACAGTTCGACGCCTGTAAAATGATCGCCGAGAAGGTAAAAGGTCCGGCGATTACCGCCCTGGCCCGGGCTGTGGAGAAAGACCTGGAAGCGGCCTACCAGTCGATCAAGGATGCCGAACGTAAACGTATTCACACCTTTATCGCCAGTTCTCCTATCCATATGAAGCACAAGCTCAATAAAGAGCCGGAGGATGTGCTGGAGATGGCCTGCCAGGCGGTCCGCTGGGCCCGCCAACGGGTCGACGAGGTGGAGTTCTCGCCGGAAGACGCGACCCGCAGCGAGCTGCCCTTCCTCTGTCGTCTGGTGGAGAGGGTGATAGAGGCCGGAGCCAACACCATCAACATACCCGACACCGTCGGCTACTCCGTTCCCGAAGAGTTCGGGGCCTTCATCCGGAATATCATGGAGAGTGTTCCCAACATCGACAAGGCGGTGCTGTCGGTACACTGCCACAACGATCTCGGCCTGGCTGTGGCCAACTCCATAGCCGCGGTGAGGAACGGCGCCCGCCAGGTGGAGGTAACGGTAAACGGCATCGGCGAACGGGCCGGAAACGCCTCTCTGGAAGAGTTCGTTATGGCTCTCAGGGTCCGGCAGGACCTGATGCCCTACACCACGGGGATCGACATCCATCAGATCTATCATTCCTCCAGGCTGCTGAGCAATATCATCGGCTTTCCCATTCCCAGAAACAAACCGATCGTTGGGGAAAACGCCTTCGCCCATGAAGCGGGAATCCATCAGGACGGAGTGATCAAACACCGGGCCACCTACGAAATCATGAAGCCGGAGGATGTGGGTCGAGCGGCCAGTACGCTCGTATTGGGCAGGCACTCGGGAAAGCACGGTTTTCGCCGCCGCCTCGAGGAACTGGGGATGATCCTGTCGGATGAAAACCTGGATAAGGCGTACCAGCACTTCCTCGATCTGGCGGACCGCAAGAAAGAGGTTTTCGACGACGACCTTTACGTCATCGTCCGCGACCAAATCGGCGAGCACTTCGATACCTACGAACTGTCCTACTACAACTTTCAGTCCGGCAACGTGGCAATACCCACAGCCACGGTACGTATCAAAACAGAAAACATGGACCTGGAGGAGGCTGCCACCGGAGACGGACCCGTCGATGCAATGATCAACGCCATCGACCGGGCCACCGGCATTTCGGCAAAACTCCTCGAGTACAACGTTCATGCCGTAACCCCTGGGAGAAAGGCAATCGGCGAAGTGTCTGTGAGTGTGGAAATCGAGGGCAGACAATACATCGGTCGGGGAGCTTCCACCGACATCGTCGAGGCCAGCGCACGGGCTTATCTCAACTCCATCAACCGCTACAAGACATCGACGAAGTAGGGATAGATATCGTGAGTACGCGGAAAGAGAAACACCTGTCGATTTGCGCCGACCCGTCCCGGTTCTCTGTTGAGGGCAACAGCACCGTTTTCGAAGGCGTGCATTTCATCCACGATGCCCTGCCCGAGGTTAGCGAAGACGAAATCGATCTTAAAACAGAGTTCCTCGGACATACCGTAGCCGCTCCCATTTTTATCTCCTGCATGACCGGAGGTTCGGAGAAGGGTTTCTTCGCCAACCATGAGCTGGCCAAGGCGGCCCGGCAAAAGGGGTATGCGGTGGGCATGGGTTCGATCCGCATCCTCTTCGATCATCCCGAGCTGTTCGAGCACTTTCATCTCAAAGCCCTCGCCCCTGATATCCCCGTTCTGGCGAACATCGGGGGTGTGCAGATCAGGGATGTGGAGCATGAAAAACTGTTTGAGCTTGTCAAGAAACTCGAAGTGGACAGCCTGGTCGTACATCTGAATCCCGGTCAAGAGCTCTTTCAACCTGAAGGAGATCGAGACTTTCGGGGCGTCAAGGATTCGATCCGACGACTCTGCGACGGAGCTCCGGTGCCGATCATCGTGAAAGAAACTGGCTTTGGGATTCGCCCGCAGAGGGTTCGAGACCTTCTGGACAGCGGTGTTGCCTACGTAGACGTAGCCGGCGCCGGTGGAACCAACTGGGTGACCGTCGAAGCCTATCGCGTCCCGGAAAATGAGCGGGAGGAGGCAGAGGAGTTTGCCGACTGGGGCATCCCCACAGCGGTCCTTCTCGCTTGCCTGAAGCAGCACGCCGGAAAGATCCTTGCCTCCGGAGGTGTACGAACCGGCCTGGATGTGGCCAAGTCCATCGCCCTTGGAGCTCATTCCGTCGGATTGGCTCTGCCCCTGATTCGGCAGGTCGTGTCCGGAGGTGCAGAGGCGGTGGTACGTTATCTAGATCACCTCGAAAATACCCTGCGGTCAGTGCTGATCTTGACCTCTTCCCGTTCTCCCGCTGAGCTGCGGAACAATAAGATTTGGCTCGATCCGGGTTTCGCTTCCATGATCGCTTCGTTTCAAGAAGCGGAAGACCCCATCTAGTCGGTATCTCAGGCAAGATCGATCAGTTCGACCTCGAGAGTATCCAGATCTACAACAGCAATCGTAGCTCTGTCGGCGAGGTAGCCGGCACAGCTTCCCGGATTGAGCAGAACCTGATCCCTGCCCTCTACCCGCACTTGATGGCTGTGACCGTAGATCACCAGATCGAAATCCCCGCTTCTGTGCAGGCTTTCCGCCACATCGGGGTAGTGCATGATCGCGATACGCCGCCCCCCCAGCTCCAGGGTCAGGGCGCCGTCACGAAACGTACAGAACCCCTTGCCCTTCTCGGTCAGCAATACACGATCTCCGTCATTGTTGCCGAACACCGCATACATGCGGGGGCAAAAGGGCTTGAGCTTCTCCAGCTGCCTGAAGACGAAGGGAGAGCACAGATCCCCCCCATGAATCAGGGCGGCGATTTTTCTGTCGGTGAACTCCGCCACGGCTTTTGCTATATTCCCGAGATGGTCGTGGGAATCAGACATCACGCCGAGTATCATTGATCATACCTCCGTCATTACTTTACCCCAACGGGGGCTGTCCTGCAAATCCTGTAGACTGTTGGAGAGGATGTGGTTTATATTAAAAAGACCGTCACACAACGAATCAGGCTCACGGTGCAGAGACAGATCGCTGTCCTAACACATAGAGAAATGAGCCACAGCCGCGCAAAGGCTATTCAAACGGAATATGCTTGAGAAGCAACCGCCTATCTACAGAATCCTGGATTTCGTACGCCGCCGTTCTCTGGCCGTAATTATTGTCTGCCTGCTGATCACCGCCCTGTTCGGGGCGGCCCTGATCAACATCCAGGTCGACCCGGATCTGGAGAGCCTGCTGCCCGACAACGAAGAGATCACGGAACTGATGAGCCGGCACGGCGGCGAGAACGTCGACCAAAATTATTTCGTGTTCGCAGTGGAAGCTCCGGACCCGTTTACCTTGAACGGACTGAACGCTCTCTCCCGGGTGATCGAGAAGTTAGAGCGATTACCGGAAATCAAAACCGGGATCACTCCCTTCAATCTCATCACCTTCATAAAAAACGGGACACGCCTCGGGGTCGAGCCGATGTCCAACGACGGCAAGGCGCCTGCAACCGCGGAAGATCTGGAGAGGTTTCGGAAAAACATCGACCAGACCCCTTTTGCAGAAAACCTGGTCATATCCAAGGACAGAACCACATTGGTCTCGTTTTTCCCTGTCGACAATACGGACAACTACACCGAATTGATGAACCGGATCGAGGGGATTCTCTCCGATTTGGACCCTTACTATCGTTCCTACACGACAGGCACGCTTCCCTTCATGAAGACCACCGAATCCTATCTCTCCAAAGATCTGTCCAGGTTGCTCCTGTTGGCGGTTTTGGTGATCCTGGTGACATTCTATCTCGGCTTTCGGGCCAAACGAGCGGTGCTCCTGCCCCTGCTGATCGTTCTGATGGGGACGCTCTGGTGCCTCGGCTTCATGTCCCTGGTAGGTTTTCCCCTGTCCATGATCAGTGTGGTCATTCCACCCCTCGTCCTGGCTCTGGGAAGCTCCTACAGCATCCACATCCTCAATCAGTACTACCGAGAGGGCCCAAGCTCAGGCGCCGGCAGGCAGTGGATTACCTCTTCCATCGCCCACGTCAACAAGACAATTCTTCTGGCAGCGGTGACCACCATCTCGGGACTGTTGAGTCTGCTGGCCGTCAGCATGAGGCAGACCCGAGAGTTCGCCCTGTCTACAAGTTTTGGAATTCTCGCCTGCGCCGTGCTTTCCCTCTTCTTCTTTCCAGCGATGCTCTATCGGCTCAAAGAACCGAAGGAAAAACAGAGCAAACAGGTTCTGGAAGGTCCGCTGGCCAAAGCAATGACCAAACTGGGGGTTTTTGCCCTGCGGGCACGGTACTTTATCGCCGCCTTCCTCCTGATTACCGCTGTTGTTTTCGTATTCGCCCTGCGGGAGATCAGGTACAATACCGCGGCGATGAGCTACTTCCCGAAGAAGGCTCAGGTAGTCCGGGACATGCGCTTTTTTACGGAAAAAATCGGCGGGTTCGAGGAAATTTCGATCACCTTGTCCGCTCCCGAGAATCGGAAGAACTACTTCCTCAATACCGAGGTACTGGCACAGGTATCGCGGTTTGAGAACAGTCTGGCCGAAATCCCCGACATCTGCTACATCTCTTCCTTCCTCCAATACCTCAAGTACCTGAACCAAATCATGTACGGCAGCTACGAAATCCCTTCCTCCCGGGCTCCTGTTTTGCTTCTGTCACGATACTTCAAGCTGATCGCCTCGGAAGAGCAAAACATGCTCGGGTTCTTTGCCAATGACGATTTCTCAAAGCTTACCGTTACCATGAGGATATACGACAGCGCAAAGCTTGCGTTCATCGACGAGATAGGATTGAAGGAAGTGCTGGCTCGCATCGATGACATCCAGTCGAGAGAAATCCCTTCGGAGATAAAAGCCGAACGCTGGGGACCGATTCTTCGCTATCTCTCCCTCTCCAACATACTTCAGAGGGATTCTGTAAAAAGCATGTTGATCGCTGTTCTGGCGATCCTCTGCATCACCGCGATTGCTTTCAGATCCATACCTTTTGGCCTGTATGCCCTCGTCCCCCTGGTAACTGGAATCATGCTCAATGTAATTTTCATGGTCCTGGTTAAAATCCCCCTCGACATGATCACGATTATGGTGTCGAGTGTGGCCATCGGTGTGGGTGTGGATGATTCGATTCACTTCCTGATCCAATTTCGCAGGCAAATCGCTTCGGGGAAGCGAGACATAGATACGGCGATCGGAAACACATTAGCCATCACCGGCCGGCCAATCGTGCTCACGACCTTTTCCATTCTCGCCGGCCTTCTGATCTTGAGCTTCGCCATGTTCAAACCCATCGTGTACTTCGGCTGGTTGGTCGCGTTCACCCTGGCCGCCGCCTGTATCGGCACGATCATCGTTCTGCCTGCCATCCTGTCACTCGGCAGAAGGAGAGTTGCCTTAAAAGAGACGGGAAAATGAAGGCGGGTATTACAGGATCGGTGGGCTTTCTTGGGGCAAATCTGGTGAACTACCTGGACGATTTCCGGCCGGAGGGCCTGGAAGTGGTTCCCTTCTTCTCCAACCGAAGGAGCAATCCGCTCACCGAACACCTGGATCTGCCCTTCGAACACCTGGATGTGACTTCAAGACAAGAGGTTTTCGAGAAAACCCGCGGCCTGGACGTCCTGTTCCACCTGGCCGGCGTGGTGGATTACTCCAGGAGGAATGCCAGGAAAACCTGGGATGTGAATGTTCTCGGAGCGAAGAACATCTTCGATGCGGCAGTTAAGAACAACATTCAAAAGCTGGTCTACGTTTCTTCGATCAATGTCTTGGGCACAGCCGGAGCTGAAGAGTCCCTGGCCGATGAATCAAACAGTATCTACGATAGCCTCCGGAATCCGATTTCCTTCCACAGTCGTGAACAAGCCATAGAAGCGGTCGAGGCGTGCTTGCGAAACGACTACCGCTTCCTGCCTCACTCCAGAGTGTCCTACTTCGATTCGAAGCTGGCGGCTTACGAGCTGGCGGTGGATTATCACAGAAGATATGATCTTCCCGTGGTCGTTGTTTTCCCGGGAACCGCCGTAGGCCCGGGTGATGTTGGCATTTCTATTACCAGGTTGGTCTATCTCGTGTTTTCCGGCAAGCTGAGGCTCACCCTACCCGGCTGCACGTCCTTCGTGTCCGCCGAGGATGTTGCCGAAGGAATCTGGCTGTCCTATGTGCACGGGAAACCCGGGCAGTCCTACATCATCACCGGCAAGGAAGAGGATAACCTGCACTATAGAGAGTTCATGAAACGTATCGCAAAGGTCGCGAGAACTCAGTATAATAGAGCAGTTTCCGACAGCTTTGTCGCTGTCCCTGCTGCAGTGTGCTACACGCTGGCAGGAGTATTGAGGCTCTTGCCTGTTGACGGTGAGTTGAGCGAAGGTTTGGTTTTGTCGGGCAGCGCTATCCATAAATTCAGCCATGCCAAAGCCAGCAGAGAACTCGGTTATCATCCGAACCATTCGTTGGAGCACTCCATCAAGGCATGCATCGATTTCTATCTTCAGAACGCGACGGGAGATCATTAGATGCACCACGCCGGCTATTTCAAGCTTCTCAAGTTCTATTCAGATATCTGGGCCAGAAGACATTGTCGGGTCGTGATGTCGGGACAGCAGAATCTGGATAACAACCAAGATCGAAGGCGAATATACATTGTGAGCCACCCGACCACCTACGATCTGCCCATGTTGGTACACATTTCAAAAAACAATTTCTATGTGGTTGTCTACAAGGATCCGTTTGATCACCCGATCGCAGGCTGGCTGTTCCGCAAGGTCGATTTTCCCAAACTCGACCCCGGAAAGAGTGAGCAGATGATCAGGGAGTCATGCCGGCTGATAGAAGCAAATAATCCGTTGATCTACTCCCTCAAAGGGTACGGCGTTGATTTCGGCGAGGATGTCAAGCCAAGAACGGGGGGAATCCGAATCGCCCACCGCGCCGAGGCGGACATCTATCCGGTTCATCTGATGATCGAACCGGACAAGATGATCTTCAAGTACTTCAAGGACCGGAAAGGCGGGGTATACCCTTATACGATTTTCAAGGATACGCTGTACTTTGTCACCTTCTACAAACCCCTCCGCTACGCTGACTACGCCAAAGAGAATATGATGTACGAGGATTTCCAGGAAGTCGCCTACGGAATCGAAACGATCTTTCAGGACACCCGGAAGCGGATCGAACAGGAGCTCGAGGAGAAGGCGGATACTTATCGGAACTTGAAGAAAAAGGGCGGTTCCGATACCCAGGTGTTTTTCTAAAGCGGATGATTCAGCTGCGGAAGCCTCACCCTCCGGTTCAGTCGGCGGATCTGCCCCGGTAGTTCCGCAGGTAGATAAAGGTGTCGTCGCTCACACCCACCATCGCATGAATTGCGATCGGATAGAGTATCGAACGGGTCAGCAGAGCGATGCAACTGAATACAACCCCCGCCAACAGAGCGCCCAGGATTTCGGATTTCGGATGGCCGATGTGATGCAGGGTCGACAGAGCCGTGGTGATCGCCAAGGCGGGCAGGAATCCGAGGCTGTTCAGCAGAGGGAAAAACAACACGCCCCTGTAGAGAAACTCCCAGGCTGTGTAGTACAGCACCAGATAGCCCAACTGGTAGGCAATGAAGGTGCTGTCTTTGGCACAGACTTCCTTGGAGAATGGATACCACTCCTTCATTTCGGGTGTTTTCGATACGAAATGGCCGATGAGCACGGTGATGGGCAGACCCACGAGCATCAGTACCACGCCGATTCTGTAGTTGCCCAGACCCACGCCCAAATCGGTGAGGACCTGAAGCGGATCGGTCTCCACCAAAACAACGATAAGCGTAGGTACCGCCGCCAGAAAGGTGAAAAACAACAGGAAATAGAGCCACGTACCCTTCGCGTCCCCATAGCGACTTTTGAGTGTGGAGTGATAGAACGCGGTGATCAGCACGGTAAGAGCTACCGCGATATACGGGAGCAGGATCTGCATGGAGATGGGAGAGATCGATGCGTGGAAGAACGCTTGTTTCAGCTGTGTCACGGTTTCAAATCCTGTTCGCTGACCGCCGGTGTTTCCCAGCGATCCTGCTTGTACCAAT
>Ga0307378_10003094_pt1 | contig 24636 bp, 16 predicted proteins | sample UN1MG_FD_202238 | JGI IMG/M metagenome (GOLD analysis project Ga0307378, IMG submission 202238) | Soil microbial communities from Risofladan, Vaasa, Finland - UN-1 | ecosystem: Environmental > Terrestrial > Soil > Coastal area > Acid sulfate soil | place: Finland: Risofladan, Vaasa | collected...
AGTATCAATTTGTGTTGAAGAAAAAACCAACTCTAAGAAATGATAGAACTGTAGAAAAGTTTGTAGATCATTTTACTTTAATGGATATAAAAAATCTCAATAATAGAAAAATTGCTTTAAAAATTGATTTTCATAGAAAAGCATTCCATTTATTACCTGCAGTGATTATTATTTTTTTATGGCTTTTTGCAGTCTATATTTGGGATGCAATGTGGGATGCGGATCAATTTTGGGGAATCTCAGGGACAGAATATGGGATTTTTTTAATATTGACGGTTGGATATACAGGAGTTATAATATTTGCTGCTCTAGATTACATTCGTCTATCCCATATTTTTAATAAAAGTAATATTTATCATTTACTTCCTCAGTGTATTTCTAATACATTAGGTAAAACTTTAAAGAAAAATGAGATCTATGAATTTACTAGACCAGTAGCCTTAGTTTTATCACTTGTGCCTACCTTGTTCTTTCCTTTTGGAATATTTACTGCTACAGCACTAATAGCAACGTTAGGTGATGGTGCAGCATCAATATTTGGACTCAGATTTGGAAGAATTCACATCCCAAAATCTTCAAATAAAACATTAATCGGATACTTATCAGGATTTATAGCATCTCTAGGGATTAGTATGCTAGTTTTATGGATCTTTGAACGGCAATCCATTGTAATTTCTAAAATTTTTATCGTTGGCTTTATGGGGGCACTTACATTTCTAATAATTGATATTTTAAATCTTAAAGTAGATGATAATATTCTGAACCCGATATTCTGTTCATTAGTAATGGGCTTTTTATATTATTTTTTATGAGATACATTAAAAATTAAAAGAAAGCATCCATCTTCTTAATACCCTTAATTTCTTCATAAGTGATACCTAGTGCATCTAGTACTTGTTCTAATGCAGATATAAGAAGTTCTTTATACTTTTTAGTGTCAACATCCTGGAGTTTAGCAAGTTCAATTGCCTTTGCTCCGATCGCCCCCTTACTTTTGATAAATCGTATTGTTTCACCTTTTTGAAATTCCTTTCCAGTAATATTTCTTAATTCTAATGCTGCTCTAACATGTTGGGGAACAACTTTTATATAACTCTTCAGATCCTTCTGTAAACCAATGTTTATAGCGTAATCTTCTAAGGTGAAGGTATTTGGTTTTCCTATTTTCTTGAGATTATCTCTTACTATTTCGATAATTTGATCTTTAGCTTTTAAAAATTCATCATTATTTGTAATAGTTTTCAAGATTTCAATCATTTCACTAAAGACTGTTTTAATGAATTCCGGTGTATTTTTTTTTTTGGCTACTAATCCTTTTATATCTACATATTTAGTATCCTTATAAATACCGACATAGTTCTTTTTTCTATCAGAGAGGGCTAAGAATTGATAAGTTTTTTCCTCCTCCAAATCAAGATCAAGTTCTTTTTTACTCCATTCTGATATCTCTTTCATTTGGTCTTTTGAAGGATTTAAAAGAAAAACAGAGTCTGTGTCTCCATATAAAACTTTTACACCTATATCTTCAGCTTTTTTAATCGTTTGTTTAATAGAGTATTGCCCTATTCCCGTAATACTTTCTGCTACGGGTAAACAAAACAAAGGGAAATTCTGGGACCCAAAGACGCCATAAGAGGCGTTTAAAAATACTTTTAGTGCTTGCTGAATTGTTAGATAATAATTTCGTTGTCTTTCTGTTAGATTTTTATCACCTGATTTAGGTTTAAAATATTTTACTCTTATGTCTCGGAAAAAACCTACAACATACGCAAAGATTCCCATTTTTTGAGTACATATATGATAAGGGGTTCCCTTTATAAGATTATCTTCATCATCTTTATGCGGACATAAGACGGTTTCATATGAAAGATTATATTCTTTGATTATTGATGGGTATAGGCTTGAAAAATCCATAACTACAACATCGAAATGAATACCCGGAACAGGGGGAACGACATAAGCACCAGCAAATGATTTTCCTTCGATAACCGCTTTCGAATATCCTCCTGTTTTTAATTCAGCTATTTCAGACTTACGAGGAATGAGATAGTTTTTACGTCTATGTTCAAAATAAAAAATATTCTGAATCCATGTAGAAATTTGGCGCCTTACAGTTTCATGAATAGGCATTTTAGTAATACGACATAATAATAAAATCAAATTCCATACTAATGAATTATTAAATTTTGTTAATTCAAGTGTAAGTATTGAATCCTTTAAATTATACCACGTAAGGATATCGTATTCCATTTCATGTATTTCTTCTTCATGCTCATATTTCTTTTTTCCAAGTAATGCATCACTAATCGCATTTAATGAACTGCTTTCATATGCTCCACCAAATGCATATCCTGAAATACTTCTATTAAAAAAGAAATTAAATAGATCAATATGAATCCCTTTTCTTAAATCGCAATCTGATGTTGATAAGAACCCAAAACCTCTTTTAATATGGATAGGATTTAATTCTTTATCTATTTTTAAAATATTTGCTCTATGGAACATATAATTTAAATCAAAATTATCACCATTGAACGTGATGATGACAGGATATTCCCATAAAAGACGAAAGGTTTCTGTTAATAATTCTTTTTCGCTTTTAAAGAAAAATAATTTAGCATCTGATGGAAATTTTTTATGGAGTCCACGATAAGCAAATCCTTCTCTTTCTAATACGTAAACTAACTTTAATCCATCTGAAGCCACAAAAGAAATACTAATAATTGCTTGTTTTGCTTGACGAGGATCTGGAATAACGAAATCTTCTGATCCTAAACTTACTTCAATATCCATAGCTACCCGTTTCACATCTGGAATTGGAGTTAGAAATATATCCAAAAACTTTTCCGAAAATTCTTGAATTTCTTTAGATTCATCTTTAAATAGATTGCGTAATTCTTTTGCCATGTTTTTTGATTCTTCTGAATCCTCTTCAAAACTTAATTTTTTAATTTGTCCTCCTTGAATACTGTAAATTAAACCTGGAATTAATTGTCTATCGAAAATATAGTTTAAATGGTATCTGATGTCTGCCTCCCAAGCTTTTTTATTATTTTTGCTTAAAATATTTCTAATATTAGTCCCAGATCCTCCGATATCCGAGGGAGTTTTACCATAAATTTTTGTCATTAATATTTTTTTATCCTTTAACAAATCTACTTTCTCTACTTCTTCAAATCTAGTGAAACCTTCATAATCTTTCAATTCAATAATATTTTCCAATTCTGAAATAGGTTCTTTACTTAAACAATAAGGTTCATGATCGGTTGTGTCAATCCAAATTTTTATATCATCAGATTCTAAATCGTAGAATTTACAATATGCTTTATTTTGTCCACCGTCATAATCAACATCAAGTAACAACCCTCGTTCCATATCTTCTACTATCTCTCCTTTCTCAATCAAGTATCGAAGGTAGGTTGAAGACACAGTTTCTCGTAAAACCTTGGATAGTTTGATATTTCCCTCTTTTAAGCCAAAAAGTTTTCCATCTCCTTTAAAAAATAAATCTGAAGGTATTTCTTTTGAAACAGTAACAACTTGAGGAGTTGGTTCTTGGATCTTTTCTTCTTTTATAATTTTAGGTTTAGCTTTTGGTGTTACTTCTTTAGCTTTATCAACTTGTGTTTTTTTAGGTTTCTCTGATGGTTTTTCTTTTTTCTGCTCTTTTTTATCAACAAAAGTGAAAAGTGAAGTTTGAGACTTATCGTCTGGTTTTTTCTTTTTCGAAGGCGCCATATTTACTAATTAAAATAATATTTTATTGTCTAATATGAATAATTATTATAATATTTATTATAATACCAACTATTCCTTCGTTAATATTTTATTTATGACTCTAAAGTCAAGCAATATTGTAGAAAGAAAATTTAACCTAATTCCTACTTACAAAAATTTTGTATTATCTGTTATTTTCAACTATTTTTTTTATTTCTTCCAAGAGGAGTTGCTTCTCCGCTATATACCAATCCAGTTGGCTTTTTGAGGGGCTCTCATTCGTAATTGTGAAAGATACCTCTTGTATTTCCTTTTCAGAAGGAATTATCAGTTGACCATTTACATCATCCCTTATGAGCAATACTAAGTTATCAGTCTCTAAAGGTTTGATATCATACCCATTTTTTATGTTTTGATTAATTGTTACACATAAGGTTGCCAAATGCTGAATAGACTCCTCTAAACTCCGATTTTCCTTGTAAATCTTAAATGCCAGAGAGGTTACATCTTCCTTTGAAAACATTTCACAAACAGAAGTCTAATTTATTATATTAATGATAATTAGGTAATTGATTAACAAAAAGATATGTACACTTTTAAAAATTTGTGTTGATTTCTTAACGCGTTTAAAACCACAAAATTAAAAATTTATAATATTTTCTTATAAGTATAGGAAAATTTTAAAAGCCCTCAAGCGCCTCCGTGGCTTAAAAATAATGATAAGCGCTTTATTTGGCAAAGCGGTATAGCATCCGACTTGTAATCGGAAGGTCGGGGGTTCAAATCCCCCCGGAGGCTATTGAAACTTGTTTTTTTAATTATGACTTTTCAAATATTGATAAATTAGTTCCGCTGCATCTTCAATACCACTTAAAGTACATATTTCAGGAACATTATGAGCAAACATGGTGGGGATTCCAACTAAAGCCGATGGGATACCTAACCATTTTTGGACTTGACCAGCATCAGATCCATAAAATTCCAATACACCATCTTGGTATTTAATATTATTTTGCTCAGCTACCTCAACTAAGGTTTTACATAATTGATAATCAAAAACTCCCGAACCACTTGCTTCTTGCCATACAATTACAGGTCCATCATTCAACTTTATATCTGAACTTACCGTTCCAGGAAAATTTTCAACCAATCCTATATCTAATGCTATAATTTCATCTATAGATTTATTTCTGGCAAAAAATAAAGAACCTTCTGTACCAATTTCCTCTCTTGTAGTTGCAACAATGTATAAATCAAATGGTTTCGTTAAATTTCCTGATCCATCTAAAATACTATTTACAATTTTATTTGTTAGCAAAATTAATCCTGTCAATGCTACTAAGTTATCCATTGAATACCCAGAAATAATATTTTTATTATATTCTTCATTTAGCATTTCAAATTCTCCAGAAAATACAAATGGAGCACCAACATGTATTTTGAATTTGGTAATTACCTCTTGTTTATCTTGAGCTCCAATAAATATCTCCATTTCAAGGGGTTCAATTTTTTCTTCTCCTCTTAATTTTGGGGGTGTCGCGTGAGGGGATCTACCTCCTATAACACCATTTATCCACTTTCCTTCTTTATTTAAAATAGATATTTTTCTTGAAACAAGCCATCTACCTTCATAACCACCTCTTTTAGAAAACTCTAAGCTACCATTTTTTTTTATTTTCCTAATAGTCCCTCCAATTTCATCCATGTGAGCTAAAATGGCAATAGTTTTTTTGCTAGAATTTCCAGTAAATTTAACAAAATAGTTATTCAGTGAATCAGCGTTAACTTTAGCGTTCTTACCAGTCATTATCTTCTCTAATTCCGATTTAAACAGTTCACCACGTGCTTTCTCTAACCCACTGGGTGCCCTTGCGGATGAAAACGTCTTAATTATCCTAAAAATCTCCTTTTTATCCAAAATTTTTCACTTTATTTACTTCAATATTTTTATTTTAAACCTAAATAGTATTAAGATTTATATTTCAATAAAATTGCCATTTTATATTATCATTTATTAATTTCGAAGAATATGTAGATATTAATAGTATCATAATTGGTGAAGCTTAATTAATAAGGTCAACAGAGTTATTCTCTGTATAATAGATAATCTAAGATCCGACCATTTATTTGAGTTTATAGATAAAGGCTTACTCCCTAATATTAAAAAATTAATGAATGATGGTATTTTTTCTAAAAATTGTATTACAGATTTTCCAGCAGTGACCTATCCGACTCAAGTATCGATGATTACTGGAACCTATACTGGTGATTTTAGAAAAGAATTTTGCCATGGAGTTCCTTTGATGGATTGGTTGGATCGTGATCAAAATCCTCCAAGTCTAAGGAGTTATGCTGCTAAAGATATGCAAATTTATAAGATAAACGAAGATCTAGGAAATAATTGCAAAACTATCCTCGAGATGGTAGGAGAAGGAAATACTACGAGTATTACCCAGTTTATTAACAGAGGTACTAAATATTTTTACCCTGAAAGAAGAACTAAACTTGCTTTATTTTATCTTCTTTTATATTACTCCCAGAATACAAAAAAAACAATGATTAGAGCCAATTCATTAGTAGTTCAAAAATTACTAGAGACTTTTAAGAATCCAAAGAAGTTTTTTAATAATAAGGAACCACCAATAGGATCTTTACTCTGGTTTGTGTCCTCTGATATTTTGTTACATTTATTTGGATCTGATTCCTGGATTTATAAATTAAATTTATTACATATAGATAAAGTAATAGGATTACTAATTAGCGAATTAAATAAATTGGGTTATTTAAACGATACAGTAATTGCAATTACTTCAGATCATGGAAATTATAAAGCAGATAGGTTAGGAAATTTGCAGTCATTTCTTAATCGAAATAAATTGATACAATACCATCCTCGGAAAAAAAAAAGGGGGAATTTTGATCTAGCTAAGTATGACGGTGTAGGATTCTTTTATTTTAAAGGAACAAATAATTCAGATAAAAAATATCAATGGTCGCACCCCAATCTGGTAGATCTTGAATCTTATGGCCCAAATAAAATAAATTTATTAAATCAATTATTCAAGATTGAAGCTAGTCAATTAATGTTTTATCGAGGTGATAATAATACCTCTCAAAAAGGAATTATTTATTTAAAGAAAAGATGTAAAGATAATAACCAAATATTAACATCTATCATTGAATATCAAGGAACTGGCTTTGATTATAAAACAAGATATGTACCAAATGATGGAGAAAATGATGTATTTAATTACTGTAATGATACAATAGCCTGTAAACTCTTAGATAATAAATTCCATACAACTCAAGAATGGTTAAGGGCAACTTATCATCTTGATTATCCTATGCACCCAGACTTAATACCACGCCATTTTAAAAATCCCCGAAGTGCAGATATCATTCTTAGCAATGATGGGAGTATAGTGTACAATATACATCATGGAAAACAGACAGGAAAAAATATTTCTAATCATGATTTAGGTCTACGGAAATGCATGGCTGTTCCATTAATAATAAGTGGTTCTCTTGAGATTCCTCAAAAAGAGATCCTTTATTGTAAAATAACTGATATAATCCCAACATTACTTAAATTAATAGGAAAGACACCACATCATAGTGTTATTGGCCAGAGTTTAATCTAATATCTATTAGCATTTAAGATACCATTATAAATTATTTCTTAATTAATAATGAAAATTTGTCATTAGTATGAAGAAAGTAAATATATTGGACTATATATTCTCAATAGACCTTAATAGTAAATAATTATATATAAATGAATATTAAGACATTTGATGGAAGATCTTGATACGAATGAAGTTGACGATAAAAAGCTTGCTAAGTTAAGCATTGATGAATTAACACGTTTATTCTCGGAAAATATTAATCAGCAGACTTTAAAATTAATTGAGGGAATTGAATTTCTTGTAGATGAGAATTTCGAAAAATTTATGGAAAGTATGAAATATGTCATTAAAACTAATACAGAAGTTAATATAAAGAAAAAATTTGAATCAAAGATTTTTAAGTCAAAATTAATGTTTTCCAAAGCAGATAGATTAAAATTGTTTAATAAAATAAATGATATAAAAAACATAGGGGAGTTTTTAGCTAATAAAATGCTTCTTTATAGAATAGTATTCCCTGATGATACATTTAAACTTCAAATGTTAGATATTCTTAAATCTTTAAAAATTATCTCTAATGAGATTTCTGAAGCAGTGAAATTAATAGGATCTGATCTAAGTAAAGCACATGTTGTCTGTGAAAATATAAAAGAAGTAAGAAGATCAATGAGAAAAAAAGAATGGAAATTAATAACTCGTTTATACAATTATGATATGGATTACCTATCAAGAACATTCTTGTACCTTAAAGAATTAATTGAAACAATAATGATGCTTGCGGATCACATTAAAAACTTCTCTGAATATATACAATTTCTTGCCACAAAATACCTAATTTTTGATTAAGAATTTACCAGTTAGATTTATTATGGCTGCAGAGTTATCTTCAATACTAGTTATAGTTTTAATAGTAATGGCAATTTCTCTTGCCTTTTCAATTGGTGCGAATGATGAAACACTTTCTGCATTAGTAGGGGCAAGAGTAGTTAAATTTAAAATAGCTTTAATTATCGGTGGTATTGCTATTGGGGCGGGTATGATTTCTTTTAGTAAAGGTTTTGTAGCAAAAACCGTAGGGGCAGATATTTTAGGCGAGGGAATAACATATACTTATTTTATGTTATTGACTGTTTTAGTAAGCAGTATAATATGGTTAGTTGTTGGAAGTTTTGCGGGTATACCTTTAAGTAGTACACATTCATTGATAGGGAGTGTGTTTGGAGTTTTAATAGTATATGCATTGTTTCAAGGTGATGTAAATCCTGAAACTGCATTGAATTGGACTAAATTAGGAAATGTTGTCTTGAGTTGGTTCTTATCTCCTTTATTTGGTTTTTTAGTTACTTTTATTTTATTCAAGGTGATTGCTAAATTTTATTTATCCCGTTTAAAAGGTTTAAATCAAATTGAGAAATCTGAAAGAAATTTCAAGTGGATTTTACTACTTGCGGTCATTTTTGCTGAGATTTGGGTTGGTGCTAATTCTGGTGAAGCATTGGGTATTCTTTACGGATTATTTGATAAAGGTTCATTAAATCTAACAGAATATTTCTTTTATGCTGTAATTTGTGCAATATTTGCAGGTATTGGAATTTATGTAGCTGCTCGATATGTTATTAAAAATTTAGCTTCTCAAATGATTGATACACGTCCTAGTGAAGGTATCATTTTACAAACAAGCTCAGCTATAATTTTAATGATTGCTACTATCTTTGGTTTACCCATATCTCATAGCCATGTTATTGTTTTTTGCATCTTAGGATTAAGTGTTGCACAGAAGAAAGAAGTTGATTATAAAAGTTTAGGTAAGATGGGAATATTTTGGATTCTTACATTTCCAATTGCGGCTTTATTAGCAGGACTTATTTATTCTGGATTTATTTATTTTGGATTACCCTAAAATATTTATTATAGATTCATCTATATAGTCATATCATATAATATTAGATTATAGAATTATTACAAAAAACTTTTGGTGATTAATTTGGGCTCTTTAATTGAATTTATGAAACGGAGAACTGCTGAAAATGTATTGGAGAGATCTATAAAGCATGCTCAACAAGTTCAAAAATGTGTAAAGAAATTAAATGAGGGAGTACAACTTCTTTTAAATACTAAAAAAGTCGAAAATTCTCATGCAATATTTCTTAACGTTGATGTATTTGAAAGAGAAGCAGATGATATGAGGAGAGACATCATGAAAGATGTTTCGAGAGGAGAATTGAATCCTAGTGTACGTACTGATTTATCACATTTAGTTAAGAGAATGGATGATGTTGCAAATTGTGCAACTGGAGTAGCACGAAGAATTGACACTATACCAAATACATTTTGGGAACAAAGCAGTGAAGAAACCATTAATTTAATAAGTGAAATGATGAATAAATCCGTAAAATGTTCTGAATTTTTAGATAAACTTTTAATCGATTTACTAGGAAATCGAACTCAGGTTAAAGAAATTGCAACAACAATTAATGATATTGAGCATGAAGTTGATGTACTTAATATAAAATTAAGAAAAAGTCTTCAACAAACTGATTATAAAGTTAATTATTTTACCATTTTTACTGTAGGAATGACTATGAATATAATTGAAGCCATTTCTGATGCAATTGAATCAGTAGCAGATTATATTATGGTATTACTAACAAGTTCAGAAGCTCCTTAAATTAATTAATTTATCGGTGCTATTGCATTATATCGATTTTTATAGAGGTATTTAAAAGATTCAAAATCCTGGACTAATTCTTCTTTAATCCAATTAAATATCTGATCTCTTCTTTAGTTATTATTTTTATGATCTAATAGAATTAAACCTTCTGAAATTAAATTTAAAGAATAAGATTATTGATTAATGCTTGATCTCTATATTTAATATAGCTATTTTTTTAGAAAAATCGCATAAAAGTAAGCAGAAGATAAAGAGAATATATAGAATATATAGATTAGGATTTAAATATATTGTTAATTTGATATTATTATTAGAAAAAAATAGGATTAAATCATGTCATTTCACATAGAAACAAGAAAAGTCCAAAAAACGGGGGGTTCAAGTTATATCATTTCTTTGCCTAAAGTATGGATTGATAAACATCATATTGAGAACCATGATACTCTAGGGATACTTGGTCAACCTGATGGAAATTTACTTATCACTCCTCAAATTGAGACAGAAAAAATAATCAAAATAAAGGAGATTATTGTTGACGATTTCAAAGATGAAAATTACTTATTCCGTATCCTAATTGGAGTATATATCATGGGTTTTTCTAAAATTATAATAAAATCCAGCAGAAAATTTGATGCTTTTATAAGAGATTGCATTACTAATTTTACTCAAATTGCAATAGGTCCTGAGGTTGTGGAAGAATCCAGTAACTTCATAGTTATTAAGGATTTACTCAATCCAACGGAAATGCCCTTTGAAAAAACCATAAAAAGAATGTATATTCTTGTACATGATATGCATGAAGATGCAATTAGAGCTTTTGAAACTAGTGATAGGAACTTAGCTGAAGAGGTTATAAAGAGAGATAATGATGTTGACAGATTGCACTGGTTAATTGGTCGTCAATCTCACATTGCTTTGAGGGATATTATTCTTTGCCAGAAAATGGGGATAACTTTAGAACAAGCAAGTCATTACCAGCAAATGAGTCGTTTCCTGGAACGTATTGGAGATCATGCTAGTAAAATTGCTAGAAATGTTTTGATCCTTAAGCAACAAGAATTAGATAAAAATCTAAAGGAAGAGATTAAAACTGTAAGTAATTTATCAATGGATTTATTGAATAAAAGTCTTGATGCGTGGCTTCAAAAAAGCTTAGTTCTAGCGAATGAAAATATAGAGGATATTAAAAATTTAATAGCAACGACAGAAAAAATAAGTCTTAATACAACAAGTAGCGCTGAAGTTTCCATAGCAATAGGCTATATAATTGAGAGTATAAGAAGAACTGCTGAATATTCTGGAGATATATCTGAAATTATAATAAACAATTTAGTCTAAACCTCAGAATTTATTGATTTTATTAATTTAAAGTATGGTAATACTTTTCCAGAAGGATTTTTTTATTATGAACCCCTACGAGATTTAAAGAAAATAGTAGGTATTGCGGGAGGTTCTGGAATCACACCTTTTCGTTCGATGACTAAAACAATAATTGAGGGAAAAATGGATGCGAAGCTAACAATATTGTATGGAAGTAGCGAGGAAGATGATATTATTTTTTATGAAGAGTTTAAAAAACTTGAGAAAGAACATCCAGATAAAATAAAAGTTGTTCATGTATTAAGTTGTGAAGTAGTTTCATTAGACGGTTGTGAGATGGGTTTCATTACTGCGGATATTATTGAAAAATACTGTGATGTAAAAAATAGTACATTCTTCATCTGCGGTCCTCAAGTAATGTATGAGTTTGTTGAAAAAGAATTAAAGAAATTTGAACTTCCTCAAAAAAGAATTCGAAGGGAGGCATTTGGTGAAATAAAAGAGATTATAGGCTATCCTGGATTTCCAAAAGAATTAGCTGAAAAGACTTTTAAAATTAAAACTCAAATTGGAAATTTAACAAAAAAAATCCCTGCAATGGCTACAGAGTCGATTCTTGTTGCTATGGAAAGAGCAAATCTTGCCCCTCCATCAAAATGTCGATCCGGTGAATGTGGATTTTGTCGTTCCCTTCTCATCTCAGGAGATATATATATAAGTCCAATAAGCGATTGGAGAAAAGCAGCAGATAAAAAATTTAACTACTTTCATCCCTGTTACTCTTATCCGATATCTGATCTCGAGATAAATGTTCCAAGACACTTATAACTTTCTCCATTTAAGTAATGAAGTAATCAGATTTTCCTTTGCTAAGTCACCCTGAGTTAATCGACCTATAATACTTTCTCTTCCAAGGAGTTTTTTCATTATTTTTCTTATTAATTTCTTTCCAGAATATCCGTTTTGCTGAAATAGATTATTAAATTCATGAGCTTTTCTATGTAAAGCTTCAATCTCTTCCATTTTTTGCAATATAATTTCTCTCCCTTGCATTACTCCATTCCCAGCAGAGAAAATTAATAACTTTTTCATGCCTTCAGTAAAATCATATAGATTGGAAAGAGATTGGTATATTAATGATATATCCTCTTGAATATCACTATTCTTACCAAATATCATTTTATATTTTGGTTGTACAGCATCGGCTACAAAAGCCCATTGTGTTTTTTTTTCAATTAATGCAACTAATTCTGGAGCATGTCCCGTCATTGGAAATAATTCAAACTTAAACTTTTTTGATTTTGTAATTATAGGCTTATCAATAATCTTGACATTAATTGGTAACAATTCTGGTCCCCATGCTGCTTGCCGATATTCCGGATATTTATTACCTTTTTTTAAAAGATCTAGAGCTTTTTGACTCGTAAATATTGGAATTTCAAATTCTGTATTTAACATATGAGCACCACCAGCATGGTCCTCATGTGTATGAGTGATAAAACATTTATCAATCATCTGTTCCTGATTAAGAGACTTAACAAATTCTCTAAGATCATTTTCTCCACCTGGAGCACCAGAGTCTATAAGGAGTCCATCTATCAAATAACAAGAAGTGAAATAGGGATAAGGCATTAACTCATTATTAGAAGCCCATTCCCATTCTAAAATTTGGTTATTATAATGATATGTTATACGGACAACCATAAATAGAATCTCCTATTAAAGAATTGAATTTTTAAAAAATAATTTATTCTATTTCAACTTTTTTAGGCGGGATAAATACATGTCTAGGACCCGTCCTTTCAAGATGGATAGCTTCCTCAGGACAATGATGAGCACATACTCCGCATCCAATACATTTATCTTCACCAACAATGGCGATACCATCTTCTAAATCAATTGTTTCCATTGGACATTTTTCTACACAAGTTCCGCACCCTATGCAAGAAACCTCATCAACATGAGCTAAATAAGAGGACATCGTATGTATTGGTGCTGCGCCTCGATAGTACATGCTGATCATCCCACAACAACACTTGCAACAATTACAAATTGCTTCAATTCCTCTATTCGTATCTGAATGAACGTGAAAAACTTTATGAACTAATCCTTCGTTCTCTGCTTCTCTTAATATTTTGATAGCTTCTTCATTTGAGACAGGTCTACCAAATCCTTGTTCTATGCCATATATCGCACTTTTATCAAAAAGGAAACAATTATTTTTAGATGCCCCTAATTTACATGGATCGTTAATAAGATCTTTTGCGTGGCGACAATAACAATGGACTAAGGCAATATCATCGTATTCTTCAACATATTTTTTAATTTCTTCGAATGGCATCACTGTTTCAGTTCCTACTTCTACTTCCTTTTCAACGGGAAGTGTTCTGTCGGTTGGTGGTAAATTTTTGAACACTTCTATTATACTATCATAATTCTTTTGAGTTCCTTTAGTTATTTCCCCGAAAAGTTTTTCGAATAATAGTGCTAATTTTTTCTCTCTTTCTGAAGTTCCCCCCCGTAGAAAAGTATATTCAAAAATGCCTGGATATAAACCCATTAAACGATAAACCATGACTCCTGTACTTCTACTTCGCGTACCTACGATGACACCATTATACATTAAAGTATCAAGCATTTCAATTATCTCCTGTTCGTCTATATCGATTTTTTGTTTAATTTCTTCAAGTGTCATAGAAGGTTTTTTATATATTAAAATAAATTTTGCTTGTTCTTCAGTTATTAGAGTTTGTAATAATTCAATCAATAGATTACTAATAGGTACGGGAAATACTCCTGCTTTTATAACAGTCCTTGCTACTTTATACCAGAACTTATCTGTCATTATATTTATACTCTAATTTATAAAATTCTTCAAAAATTTTTAATTGATAAAAAAATTCATGATTTAATTATATTATGAGTGTATTTAACCAAGTAACTATGGTCGAAAAATAACCTTTAACAATGAGAATCTATTAAATTTAGGCACTCTCATAATTTTTTAATTAGGTTTTCTTAACTCGATGTTAACACTAAATATAGGGTTTGAGTGAAAATTTTATGATGAGTGATGTCCAAAAAAGAATAAATAGACTAGAACTCTCAATTAATCTTTTGGAAGATCATTTATATAAATACGGTCATCTCATAGCACCAAGACCTCTTAGGTTTATAAGTAACCAAATAAATCATTATAAAAGGGAACTCCAGCTAAGAAAAGATTATCCTACCTAAAAAAATCATATTTTTTATATTTAGGAGAAGATCTAACTACAAGGATAGATATAACTATTAAAGCACTATTTTATTTTCTCACTTGGTCTATTTTTATTAATATTTAAAAGGATTAAATACGAATAATAATAATACCTTTCAAAAAACATTAAAATAAAACTAAAATGGTAAATAATTGTGGAAATTCGTGACGTAGAATTAAAGAGATCATATATAGGTATTTTTTCACTTAATTACTTTGTACAAGGAATTAACCAATCGATGTTTACAACTATTATTCCAATATTTCTATTTTACTTATTGTCTCCTGCACCCGTAGATGCGGGACAAATCGCTTCAATGATGTCAATCATCCTTCTTCCATTTGGGGTAAAATTTATTTATGGGATCTTATCAGATAAAATAGGATTCAAAAATTTGGGTAGGAGAAAACCATGGATAATTGGAGCATCTTTTTTATCAGGTTTTATTTGGATACTTTTTCCATTTCTTTTGACACCTAACAATGCTATGAGTTTAGTAACTATTTTAGGGATTGTAATTGTAATTGGAGTTGCGATGGCTGATACTGCCATTGACGGATTAATCTTAGATTTATATCCTAAAGAAAGGCTTGGTAGGGTGCAAGGAATTTGTTGGGGATTTAGATCTGTAGGAATAATCGCTGGTGGACCATTATTAGTGGTATTGATTATAATGACCGGGGGAACCACAGAAATGATCTTCATAGTATTAGGCATCGCAATGATGGCTTTTTCCTTTACAACATTGATGGTTAAAGAAAGAATAAAAATTATCGAAGTAAATGCCAAAGAGAATCTTAAGATAATTTTTGGCAAAAGGAAAAATTGGAAAGTATATGTCTTCTCTTTATTTAATGCTTTCTGTGATGGTATAGTGTTTGTACTCGTCCCTCTTTTTATACTTATTCAATGGGGCTTAGTCAGTGCTGCTGGTGCTTCAATGGACCTTATTGGTGATCCTACTAAACAAGAACTATATGGCCCACAAGCTTTTATTGCATTTATCATTGGCGTAGGAGTAATAACTGGGGCTCTTATTGGAGGGAGAATTGCAGATTTGCAATCTAGGAAACGAAGTGTTATTATGTCATTTATTTTAACTACAATTTCTTTCTTGTTATTCATAATACCTATTATTTGGCCTGTATTAATAATATTTTCCTTAATATTAGGATCCTCTGCTGGTTGGAGAAATTCTGCTTTTTCTGCTGTTATAGGCCAAGAATCACAGCAATATCCAGAGATGGATAGTACTTATTATGCCACCTGTAATTCATTTACAAATTTAGGATCAACAATTGGGCTACAACTAACTAGTGTATTAATTGGAATTTTAGCAGGTTTACAAACTTTTTGGATTTACGCTATTCTCTTTTTATTTTTGGCTATAGTTATGAATATTGGTTTAGGTACTTTCTTCATTTTAGATCCTAAAGACTATGAGGTAAATATCGAAAGAAACGGTTAAGAGACTTTTAACTTATTCTTTTTTTTATTTATTCTGATTTTCGAAAGATTTTTAACATTTTATAATGATTAATTTCACATAATCTAAAGCTATTTTAAAAAGAAGGGTGCTTTACATTAAATTAGAATTTTCTAAGAGGGTAAAAAGACTCCCAACATATATTTTTGTAGAAATAGAACAATTATTATCAGAAAAAAGAAAGGAAGGAATTGATTTAATTTCTCTTGGTATTGGAGATCCTGATTTATCTACTCCTGAATTAATTATTAATGAATTAATAACACAAGTGAAAATTCCTAAGAATCATAACTATCCCGCGAGTATGGGAGAAGAAGACTTTAGAGAAGCGGTAGCACAATGGTATCAGGTTAGGTTTAATGTGGATTTGGATCCAAGGGAAGAGATTTCAAATGTGATTGGAGGAAAAGAAGGCGTTGCCAATATTGCAAGGGCATTTATAAATCCAGGAGATATTGTTCTTTGTCCAAATCCAGGATATCCAGTTTACGAAAATGGAGCAACAAAATTGTGTGATGCAGAACCATTTTCGATGCCTTTGTTAACAGAGAATCATTTTTTACCTGATTTAGAAGCAATTGACAAAAAGGTTCTTAAAAAAGCTAAATTGATGTATCTGAATTACCCGAATAACCCTACTGGTGCAATAGCTCCAAAAGAATTTTTAAAAAAAGCAGTAGATTACGCTGAAGATTATAATTTTTTTATAGTTCATGATAATCCTTATTCAGAGTTTACTTTTGGGGATTATATTGCTCCATCGATATTACAAATAGATCAAAACCATGTTGAGATCAATAGTGCATCTAAAATGTTTAATATGACCGGATTTAGGTGTGGTTGGGTTGCGGGTAATAAAGATATTATTAAAGGATTAAGAAAAATTAAATCTCAAATTGATTCTGGCTGCCCAAAGTTTATACAGAGAGCGGTAAGTAAAGGATTAGATGAATACCATTCAAATAAAAAACCAGATATTGTCCAAAAAACAGTTGAAATATATGAAAAACGCAGAGACGTTCTTATTAAAGGGTTGAATGATATTGGCTGGAAAACAGACAAACCCCAGGCAACATTTTATGTCTGGACTAAAATTCCTGAAAAGTATAGAGATATCGGATGTATGGAATTTGTGAAAAAATTAATTAATATTGGAGTAGTAGTCACTCCAGGGATAGGTTTTGGTCAATATGGAGAAGGATTTGTTAGATTTGCTTTAACTCAATCCGAAGAACGAATACTAGAGGCATTAGAAAGAATTATAAACATAATAAATTAAAAAATTTAAAAAAAAGAGTTATAAATATAGGCAAGATTGTTGTTATTTTTACCCCAGTTTTTTTCTTATTTTTGCCCTCAATGCCTTCAATCTTTTCTCATCTTCAGCCTCAAGACTTTCTGAGAATTCATTTGGGACATCTAGGGCCATCATAACTGGAGCATTATAAGAATCCCAATCTTTATAATAATCTAATATCAGATCCATTTTATCTGATTTTTCTTCCAGCTTTTTTCACCTCCTTTTTTATTTGAATCTTTCACTGGGAGAGTTAAATCTGATATTGACCTATTTCAAATAAGATTAAATGAGATGTAGTGATAAAAGAGAACAAATCAAAAAAAGTTATAAGAAAAAGGTCAAGAGTTTTGATTTATTCTCTCTTAATACCACGGATTAAAGGGAATACTGTAGTATGTATCCTACACCAAAAACCCATAGTAAATTGTGAAAAACTCATTACTTAAATTAAGTTAGGATCACCTTATAAATCTTCCCATTCTATTCCCATTTGTCAGATTATTAAGTCGTTTGAATTGACAAGTAAGTATAATAAATGCTTGAATGACTCTATAAAAACTTATTAAATCGATAAAACGTTTACTAAAGTTAATATATCACCTACTAACAACATGGTTTTTGAGAAAGTTGAATAAAAAGATTGTTTTAATTGGAGCGGGCTCAACTTCATTTGGACCTCCTATGTTTAATGATATTTATTTAAGTGATGTTTTAGAAGGCTCAACAATTGTTCTTAACGATATTAATAAAGAAAAATTAGAAATTATTTATGACCTTTTAATAGCCGAAAATGAAAAGCACGATAATAAATTCAGTCTTGAACGGACAACTGATCGGTCTAAAGCTCTAAAGGGTGCTGATTTTATAATCAATTCAATAGAAGTTGGAGATCGAATGAAATTATGGCGCCAAGATTATGAGATACCAAAAAAACATGGTTCAACACAGATTTTAGGGGAGTGTGGGGGACCAGGTGGTACTTTTCATGCATGGAGAATAATTCCTCCAATTGTAGAGATAGTCAAGGATGCTGAAAAAATTTGTCCTAATGCGTTTTTTTTTAATTTTTCAAATCCAATGTCTCGTGTTTGCTTGGCAATTAAAAGAAGTGTAAAAAAAATGAAATTTATTGGTTTATGCCATCAAATAGGGTTTATGATAAGGCATTTACCTAAATTATTTAATAAGCCCATTAATGAGTTAAAAATGAAAGCTGCGGGGCTTAATCATTTTGCATTTTTATTAGGTTTAGAAGATCTGTCTACAGGGAACGATTTAATCCCTTTTTTCAATGGTAATGCCATGAAGTATTATAAAGATAATGAAGATAGATTCGAGTTCTCAACTCTCACTTTTGAAGTTTTTAAGAAGTTTGGATATTTTCCTTATGTAGGGGATAACCATTTAGGAGAATACCTACAATTTGGTGAGGAGTTTACAAAAAAACAGGATATGATTGATTGGATTGATTTTATTGACAAAGAAGGGCAATTTAAATACAAGAGGATTCTCAACTATCATAAAAGACTTAAGAGAGGTAATTATCCAAAAAAAGGAATTTTGTTCAAGGTGCCTTCAGGAGAAAGAGCTGTGCCAATAATTGAAGCAATAATTAATGATGAGAATTCATATGAAACTGCTGTGAATATTCCTAACAATAATATAGTTGATAATTTACCACAAGATTTAATATTAGAGTGCTCGGCTACAGTTAATAAAGAGGGTGTTCATGGTGTGAAAATAGGATCATTACACAGAAATATTGCTGCAATACTTCGTATAGAAGCCACAATCCAAGACTTATGCGTTGATGCTGTACTTAGTAAATCTAAGGATATTGCGATCGCATGTTTAGCCATCGATCCGAATGTGGGAAGTTTTGAAATGGCAGAAAACATCTTTAATGAGATGATTGAAATACAGAAAGGCTTTTTACCGAACTTCAAATAATCAATGAAATTTTAACTATTAAGCCAAATTTAAAGTGATTATTGAATTTTCTAAATCAACAAAAAGCTTTTCGGTTTTTCTTTTTTCCAATTATTTTTTAAAACAAAAGGTTCATGCTAGTAAATTATAAATTTTTACCACTAAAATACTCATTCTACTTCTATTTTTTAAGATTTACTAGTTAGATATAATAAAACCTTTTAAGTGTGCTCAACACATTAGTAAATATACTCTAATATATTTATAAACTAATACCTTTATTACCCTCACAATACACTTATAATTATGCTGGGCGATGACATCAGAAAATAGTGATAATTCACAAGAACGAATAAGGAAGGCCACAGAAGTTCTCCAAAAATTCTGGTGGTTCTCGTTTTTTTTAGTTATTGCTCCCTTAATTGTAGGAATTGTATTTTTTTCAATTTTGAATTTCGCCGGAGTAGGTTTATTTATTGCGTTATCTCTATCAGTAGTAAGTTTTATGTTCGCTTTGCTTTTTTTCTATAAAGCTTTTGATAAATATAGAAATAATCCCTTTTTTCTTAATAAAAAGAATAATCTTACTGCAAGAATTCATATTCTTTTTCTGATTTCAATCCTATCATTCGTTTCAACTCCTATTTTTATACTTATATCTCCATTTGACTCATTTTATCATCTTCCAGTTATAAGTTATGCAGCTCTTTATAATATTGTTTATTATTATTATTATTTCCAACCAATAGATTTTTATAACTTATCTGAGGAGGAATTCAAACATGCAGCCAGTTTTAATATATTAGCTAAGCAACCTTACAACTTCTTTGTTGGCATTAATCATATTATCCACATTATTTTTTTACTTTTTACTGCTTATACTAATTTTTCTTGGCTTTTTGCTCTTATAACAAATTTAGCCTTTTATTTCATCACATTAACAAGAACTAAAAATCAAATTAAAGGAATCAATGAATCAATAGCTAAAAAAAGTCCAATTTTGAAAGAATTAACATCTTTTAAACGACGATTTGTAGTTTCTATAATTAGCCTAATTTTTGTCTTATTAATTCAAATGCCCTTTGTTATTATTATTATATTCAATCTATCAGGAATTCACTATTCGAGCTTAGATCTGATAAATAATTCCTTTTTAACAATAATATTCATCTTGTTCTATTTTAAATCTAAATTTTATTTAGATTACTATTATGGTTCAAAACTCGATCTTTATGATAAACCAGGTAAAATTGAAAAATCAGAGGAACCCGTTCCTCTGTTAAGTACGAAATATCAAAAGTACAATTCTTATATATCTATAATTTTAATTCTATTAATTACATTATTCTCTTTTCTGATTCAAATACCATTATTAATCTTAATTTTTCTTCCATTCATTTATATACTTCTTCATTATGAACAGAAATATGAACTCTGTTCAAAAAAGTATAATAAATCCGTGGTTTTATTAAATTCTATTGCTCTTTTGACGTATATCTCTTTTGGGATAATCCCACCTATAATAGAGACTGTTTTATTAAATCTTATGGTGTTTTGCATTTCATTATATATTGTTTTGCAGGTATTTGTTAAATTGGAGTATTTTACTAAAGAAAATGTCATTATAATTCAAAATTTACTTGCTGTTGCTAGTTTTACTTTATTAATATATACATTCTTTCCTATCATTATTGTTGAATACACCACTTACACATCAGATCCTTTTTTAATTCTCATCTCAAACATTCTCTTGCACTTATTAATAATTTCAGTAATCTTTTTAATTTCTCAATATGTTTTGGGGGTAAGATATTTTTATGGTAAATCCACGAAACTATTTAGATTCATAGTTTTGATAAATAGCTTTTTAGTCGAATTTTTAATTTTTACTTTTATACTTTTTAGGAACTATTTTGTAATAGAATTAATTCCTTTTCTACAAGGAATATTAGTAACGGCTATTTTATTTCCTATTTTTTTCATATTTTTTCTTTATATAAATTATAGTTTGCATGTGTTTCCCCTAGAATACTTCTTGAAATTATGCTATTTTACGCTCTGGATATTTTTAGTTGATTTTTTTACATCTATATTAATAATTTCTCTATTTACTACCTACTATATTATAATACCCATAGATTGTATCATCACATCTATTCTTTATTACTTTATATCAAAGTTCGGGTTAAAATTGGAAAGAGTAGATGAACTCAAATTTAAAAAACATATTAAAATCAATTCTTATTTATTAACAGTTGAACTATTTTCTCTTTTTAATTTACTGTTTTTTGGCGCTCTTCAAGCGCTAGGTTCATTTGAGAATATAATGTATTCAACTTATTTATCATTAGCTTTAGTCTGTATAATAATTAATCTATTTTCGAAAAAAGAGATATTTTCTGAAGATCTTTATTTGAAAGTAAACACTTTTATTCTGCTATATACTTCCGTAATAGTATTTTACTATTTTTTGTTACTAACACTCAAAAATCTTTATGTTTTTATAATTCCTCTCATGGTTTCTAACATAATATTTTTTATACCAATTTTATATTTAAGGAAGAAAAAACTATACCCTAACCTTATCTCTAAATCAATATTAATAAATAGTATATTATTATCAACCACGATATCGTTAATTCCAACTATTACAGGTTTGGAATTATTCTTCTTGGGCTTATATTTTGATTTAATTTTCTTAATAATGACAATGATTAATTTTACTTTGTATATTTTGTTATTAATTTTCGTAATTAATTACCAAGTATTTAAAAAAGTCAGTAGCGAGGAAAAACGAACAAAGGCATTTCTGAAATTTCAGGTACTCATAATATTTTGTATTGGTATCACAACAATATTTTATTATCCATTTTTCTTACTAACTAGCACTTTATATTATTACATTATCTTACCTTCAATTTTTACATCCTGTTTCCTATATATTCCTCTCTTTTTATCATATAAGAATGAAATTTTTAATATTGAAGGTACAAAACGAGCAATTATTTTAAATACAATAATTCTAACAGGGCTATTCACTTCAATTCCAGTGCTAATTGGTCTGAATTTATTCTGGTTAGGTTTAGTTTATGATTTCAATATTTTTATATTGAATATTATAAATTCCTCCACATATATCTTCTATGCTTTTTTACTGATTCTTATAAATTTATCAAAAAAGCTAAATATCAAAGATAAGTTCATCTTAAGTTTAAATCAACTCAGAATTATTATCTTATTTAGTTTTTCCATTACAACTATCTTCTTCTATCCCTTTTTCTTATTAATCGGCACCTTATATTATATTGTCTTACCTTCAATTTTTACTTCCTGCTTCCTATATCTCCTTTTATATTATTCATATAAAGTTGCAATTTTCAATATTGAACATATAAAAAGAGCAATCATTGTAAATACAATAATTCTTACAGGATTATTTACTTCGATTCCTGTACTAATTGGTTTGAATTTATTTTTACTAGGCCTGGTTTCTGATTTTAATATTTCTATATTGAATATTTTAAATTCTTCTATATATATCTTCTATGCTTTTTTATTGATTCTAATTAATTTATCAAAAAAGCTTAAGATCAAGGATAAATTCATTTCAAGTTTAAATCAACTTAAAATTATCATTTTATTTACTATTTCTATTTCAACCATTTTCTGTTATCCATTTTTCCTATTAATCAATACTCTTTATGGAATATTCATACCAATAATTGCATTACTCTTTTCTTGGTTCTTCCTTTTTTATTATTCTTACAAGCAAGAATATTTCAATTTAGAATTTGTTAAAAAATTAACAATATATAATTTTATTATCTTCTCTTGTTTGATTATTTCTTTACCAACGGTTATAGGTTTAGAACTAACGAAAATTGGATTACGAACTAATATTATATTAATAATAACTATAACCTCACTCTTATTGTTTAGTTTTTTAAAGATTTCTGAAGCTATAAGTGTGAAAATTAAATTGAAAGAAAAACATATTAAACAATTCAAATTATCTGGATTACTTTCTTGGTTTTTATTTACACTGTTTATCTTTTATTATATGGCATCGATTTTTATAGTGGATTTATATTTTACTCCATTAACTTCTTTAATTTTAGCTTGTTGTTTCTTTACATTCTTTATTTTAAGCATATATACAGTAGAATTAATATCTAATTATCTCCCTAATTATTCAAATATTAAATATTTTCAAGATATAGTCATCTATGGGATAATCTTATCAATCTCATTTGTTTTTACATTTTTGGGATTATCAACCGGGCTTTTTTCTTTTCTTATCTGGTGGCCTACACTATTAAACATTTCATTCTTAATTGGATTTTTTCTTGTTATTTTCATTATATTTCTAAACGCACTTGATAAACAATTTCATTTGTTACAAACTAAAATCCTTTCCAAGCTGATATCATGGTTAACTGTAAAGATAATTATTAGTCTTTCAATCTTATCAGTTATTGAAGTTTACGGATTTCCTTTTTCTATTATTAATAAAGTATTTTTGTTTTCATTAACGTTTACATTTTTGACACCTATAAGTCTTTATATATTGGCGAATTTGAGGTTTATTTCCTCTGAAAAGCAAATACTAATAAAAAAGATTACTTTAACGATATTTATTGTATCGGTATTAAGTTTATATACAGAATTTCTTTATTCTTTAATAACTGTTATCCCTATCCTTTACTTTATTCCTTTTATTCAGATAAGCGCTATCATCGCCAATTTAATTTTGTTTTTATATTATTATAGTTTAAGATTTAACAAAATAATAGACGCAAAATCTGTTTTTGAACTTTATAAAAATTATTTCTTATCCTTTTTATTATTCTTGAGTTTACTTTATTTTAACTCAGTGTCTTCAATTTTCCTTATATTAATATCTTATTTACTCATCCTATCTCAGAGGAGTATCATTACTTTTTTCCGGTTTCTTTCATACTTTTTACTAAGTTATTATGCGTTTCTCGAAGTTATTGTTATTCTAAGTTTTTATAACGTTATAATAGGCTTTGATATTGCATTAACAGGTTTTTTAATTATAATTTATCTCTTATCTATGAGTGGGATCTTAGTTTTCTCCATTTTGCTAAATTTAAAGAAAAATAATAATCTGGAAAAGTTTTATTTATATTCTGTTATTTCCCTTTTATCTTTTGTTTCATTGATGACATTTACTAATATTTTGCTTCTATATAACGTAACAATATCGCTTTTCCTATTATTGTTATTTATAGGAATTTTCTTTTATCACCACAAGGATGAGCGTTATAAATGGTTCATTAAACCTTGTGTAATTCTATGTATTT
>Ga0307378_10003095_pt1 | contig 24634 bp, 31 predicted proteins | sample UN1MG_FD_202238 | JGI IMG/M metagenome (GOLD analysis project Ga0307378, IMG submission 202238) | Soil microbial communities from Risofladan, Vaasa, Finland - UN-1 | ecosystem: Environmental > Terrestrial > Soil > Coastal area > Acid sulfate soil | place: Finland: Risofladan, Vaasa | collected...
TTAGAATATTTTCTCTTTTTAATACCCATTAACTTATGCCCCTCCTTTGTTCTTCTTGCTTGTTATTTTATTATATAACAAGTCTTATTTTTCTCCTAAATGTGTCTAGTTGGAGGGGTGCAGTCCAATGCAGGTCTGCCAAATAAGAAGGAAATATCCTTACTTTGGTAAAGAGAAGATAAAAAGAATATTGGAAAGGGATCATAAAATAAATATCTCAGTCTCCTCGGTAGGAAGAATCTTAACTCAATATAGATCTATTCTCCCTAAGGTAAAGATACAAACCAAAAGAATTAAAACTTTAAAGAAGAAGAGAACCAGATTGGCCCAGGTAAAAAAAGACATGAAGGGGATGATATCTGAGTGGCTGCAGATCGATACCATAGAACTAAATTTAAGATTTGCTAAGATCTTTCTCTTCTCTGCGGTAGATCCCTTATCCAAGCTTTATTATGTGAGAGCTTATCAGAGAGCTACCAGTTTGAATGCTCGAGATTTTCTCTTCCGGCTGACTTACTTACACGATGATAGAATTAAGTATCTACAGATAGATAATGGTTCAGAATGGGAAAAGCATTTTGCCCAAGAGGTAGAGAAAAGAAAGATTACTTTAGTTTATAATTATCCCAAATCTCCCAAGATGAATGCCTTTATAGAAAGAGTAAATGGTACGGTACAATCCGAATATTTAGATAGATTTTATGAAGAGACCAATATAGGCAAGATAAATGAAATACTCTATGACTGTCTGATCGAGTATAACTTCTATCGACCTCATAGAAGCTTGAACCTTTTGACTCCGATTGAATATTGTGGTAAGTTAAATAACCAAGATGCGGAAATGGTGCAAATGTATTGGACTCAAACATTTTCTTGACATTTATTTTTGTATAATATATAATAATTTCACAAAGTGCAATATATATCATTTGTAGGGAGAAAATTCGTATAATGGGGAAAAATACTTCTCTAATTGCTCAAATATGCAGGATGAATTATCTGTATAATTTAAGTCAGAATGAAATTTCATCTAATTTAAGGATATCTAAGTCAGCCGTATCGCGTTTACTAAAAGAAGGAAGGGATAAAGGTATAGTTACCTTTCACATTAAAGATTATGAAGACCGCTTGAGTTCTTTAGAAGACAAACTTGAACAATCTTTTAAATTAAAAGAGGCAGTTGTAGTTTCTGATGAAGGAATAATGTCTGAAGAAGCTATAAAAAAAAGGGTGGCGAAAGCAGCAGCTATACTTTTACAGAGAAGAATTCGGGAAAATGATACCATTACTGTTTCATGGGGAACTACTTTAGCTGAAGTAGCTAAAGCATTAACCCCCCTATCCCATTTAAATATAGATATTGTTCCTTCTTTAGGGGGAATTGATATTACCGGCAGAGATATCCATTCCAATGAGATAGCAAGGCAAATAAGCGAAGCCTTTAAGGGAAAATATTATATATTGAATGTTCCACTATTTGTTAATAACCTTTTGGCAAAGGAAGCACTTGAAAAAGAAAATAGTATTAAAACAGTCATCGATAAAGCTAAATTAGCTGATATAGCAGTAGTGGGCATAGGCAGTCCTAAACAAAGTTCTACAATGTTAAAACGAGGATATTTTTCTGTTAAAGAATTTGATAATCTGACTGATAAGGGAGTAATTGGAGATATCTGTACTGACTTCTATGATATCCAGGGGAATATTATTAAAACTCCCTTACATAATAAAATGATAGGTTTAAGATTAAAAGAATTAAACCACATATCCATTGTGATAGGTGTAGCATGCGGTGAAAATAAAAAGGAAGCTATTTTAGGTGCATTACGTGGGGGGCATGTAAATATAATTGTTACTAATAAAAGAGTAGCTGAGTATTTAATAAACAATATAAAATGATTTAAATTTTGGAATATATTTTTAAAAATGATAGAAAAATTAATTTAGCTTTAAGGATAAAATTAAAAATAGACAAAAGGATAGAAAAAATATCTGATCGGGCTATTGCTTACGCAATGCTAGGGATAACCGTTGATGGAACAGATGCAATTAAAGTCTATGAAGCAGTTAAACAAGCAGTAGAAAAAGCACATAGTGGAGGCGACCCTACTTTGGTGGAATTGGTATAGCCTATCGGTTAGGAGGACATTCAGCGGGAGATTTAGCTCTTTACCGGCCAAAAGGAGAGGAAGAAGAGTGGGGGGAAATTCATGATCCAATTAAGAAACACAAAACACAACTTCTCGAACAAGGAATATTAAATTTTCAGGAAGTAGAAAAGATAGAAAGGGAAATTCAAAAAGAGATAGAAGAAGCAGTAAGATTTGCCATTGAAAGCAAAGAACCGCTGGCTGAGACAGTTGGCAAATATGTGTATCAGGAGGACAAAAATAATGAGTAAGATTATGTATATTGAAGCCCTAAGAGCTGCTTTAAGAGAAGAAATGTGTAGAGATAAAAATGTTTTTGTCATGGGAGAAGATGTGACCAGATATGGATTTGGTATAAATAGAGGATTGGTAGATGAATTTGGTCCAGACAGGGTAAGAAATACTCCTATTTCAGAAGCAGCAATTATCGGTTCAGCAGTAGGAGCAGCCCTGCGAGGGATGAGACCGGCAGCAGAGATAATGTTTGTGGACTTTATTATGATAGGGTTAGATCAAATTGTAAATCAAGCTGCTAATGAGTTATCTATCTAATTAATTATATAATTTCTAAAGTGTAATATTAATTATTTTGTTAATTAGAAGGTTTTTATGAAACATGAAAGGGGAATAAAATATTGTATTTATTTATAGGTTCTGATAAAGTTGGCTACCCTCTGAAAAAAATTATTACTGATTATCTTACTAAAAAGGGGATAAAATTTGATGATATAGGAGTTTATTCAGAGAATGATGAAACTATTTACCCAGAAATTGCATTAAAGGGTTGCATAGGAATTAGAGAGAAGAAATATCAATATGGAATCCTTATTTGTGGAACTGGGATTGGTATGTCAATAACTGCTAACAAAATTCCTGGAATAATGGCTGCTCTGTGTGACAATGTTTATGCAGCTGAACGAGCAAAAAAGAGCAATGATGCTAATGTACTAACTTTAGGAAGACATATAGTAGGCCCGGAATTAGCCAAGAAATTAGTAGATGTTTGGTTAGGAAATAAATTTGAAGGAAAAGGTTCAACGAAAAAAGTAGATAAAATTCGGGAATATGAAGAGATTTTCCTAAAAAAATATAAAACGAAAAATAAAAAAAAGAAAGAGTAAAGATGCAAAGAATTATAAATAACAAAACGGTGTTGTTAATTACATGATAAATGGTTTCATCAAAACTCATGGAGAATAGGTTATATAAATCTGGTAGAGCTGGAAAATCTTTTGAGACAAAAAGCAGTAAGGGATATCCTGAGGCAGTTTTTCAATATTCAGGGAGAAAAAATTGATAGCGAAATTCACCAAAGAAATGTAGCTTTTCCCTTAGAAGAGTTGTGGAAGATGAAAAATGTCATTAGTGTTGCCGGTGGTAAAAGTAAGGTGCCATCAATCCTGGGAGCTCTTTGGGGCAGGTTTATAAAAATTCTTATCAACGATGAGGAGACAGTAAAGTTTCTTCTTGATAATCAAAAATAAAAAATTCCTGGTTCCAAGCTGCCAGGAAGGGATGAATTTGATTATGTGGGAGGTGATAAGATGAGTTGATAGTGTATGAATTGAGCGGCGTAAAGTATTAAAATCTAAGTTACTAAAGAAGGGAGAGAAAATGAAAAAATCGAGAAAATGTTTAGAAAAGTTAGTGATTTGCCTCATTGTGACAGGTTTAATCTTTGCTGGATTAGCTGGGAGTTCCATGGCAGCAGAGGAGGATAAATACATCCAGGCAGCGAAAGAAGTGGCAGAGAAGATCTGGCCTAATACTGTTCTTACCCGGGAGCAACTGGAAGAGGAATTGAGCTGGTTTGCCAAAACGTCTGCACCGTATCGAGGAAAAACAATAACAGTTGCTTATGAGGGGGCACCTTTAACCACGTGGGAAGAGGAGGTCCTGGTTCCACTGTTTGAGAAAATTACCGGTATCAAGGTATTAATAGAAGGAATGTCCGGTGATGATACCATGGTTAAGATGAGATTGGAGGTAGAGACCAAGGCAGGAGCTTACGATACTGTCTCTATTGACCAGGATTGCGTTGGTATGTTCTCTATTAAGGGTGGTGCTATTAGTTTAACTAAGTTTATGGAGGATAATCCCCAACTTGTTTCCCCATATCTTGATCTTGAAGATTATACTGCCAATATGATTTCCAGGAACCCCTGGACCGGTGATCTTTATATTCTTAATGATTATCAAAAGGCAACAGGAACTGTATACAGAAAAGATTGGTTTACTAACCCTCAGTACCAAAAAGAATTTAAGGAAAAATACGGCTACGAGCTAAAAACTCCCAACGAATGGTTCCTCACAGCAATGAAAACAAAAGATGTAAGGGATGATTGGACTATCCAGAAAAGTCTTGATGTGGCAGAGTTTTTCACCCGTCCCGAAGAGAATATGTATGGAACTGTTACAGGGACAAAACCAGGCTGGCATCTTGCTTGGTTTACCAATGACCTGATGGGTCGTCTTTTTGGATTTGGTGACATAGCAATAGGAGCTCCTTTACGTACTCTACCCCCTGTTTGCAGACCTTATACCTGGACTTACGGGGTATATTTTGAGGGTAATGAGATGAAAGGGGCTTCGGTAGAACGTGGAGGAAGGCTGAACGGCCCAAGAGGTGCAGCCATGTGGGACTACTTTCTCTATCAGCTCCCTAAATACTCTCCCCCCGGCACTGCTGAGATAGATAGTGTGGAAGCATGGGTGCGGTTCGGAGTATACGGAAATGCTGCCTTTAGTCTCCAGCACATGTGTATGGTTCCCACTTATCTTGAGCCAGACTCCAAAGTAAAGGGTAAGTTCGAGATTGCTCCTCCTCCTGTGGATGAGAGGTGGTTTGAGTATGGAATGGTAAGAGGTTACTGGGATACTGAAGGTTGGGCTATAACAGAAGGTAGCAAAAACAAAGAAGCTACCTGGCTTTTTAGCCAGTTCATGACTTCTAAATCGGTAGATGTGTGGAAGAATATCTATGGACTAATGCCTCAAAGATACTCCAGCATAAATTCAAAACAGTTGATGGCACACGATGAGGAGTGGGGTGGATTAATCAGTCTCTACAGGAATCAAGATTTTACAGATAGCTGCGCCGGGACAGATGAGATGTGGCCAGGTTTTCCTGACACAAACGAGACTGTATCCATATCAGTTGCAGAAGGTCTAGGTAAAGGCTTGAGTCCACAGGAGATAGCGGATCTGGTAGCCGAGAGACTTGACGAGTGGCTGTTGAAGCAAGGTTTCATTAAGAAATAGGAAAAAATGGGTGGTAGACCTTTAAAAGTCTACCACCTTGCCTAAATAACATTATTTTGTAATACAGCAATAATTAACTTTTAATATTTTAACCAGATACTAACAGCTAAAACTTACTAACAAGAAAATTGTTGATGAAAGGGATGATGACTGTGTCAGATAAAAGAGTCCTGTTAATACTACCGGCTTTAATTGTTTTATTTTTTAACTCCATTTTCCCTATTTTAATTGTTCTCAACTATTCTTTCCAGAATCCTTTTGCTACAGTTCCAGGGTTTGTGGGGTGGGATAATTACATTGAAGTTTTACACGACTCTGCCTGGTGGTCTGCGTTTATGAGAAACATTTACTTCACCGGTATAACTTTGGCTATACAGATTCCATTAGGTCTGGCATTAGCCCTTACCATTCGAGAAAGAGGGAAATTTGCCACTATTGTCTCAGCCGCAATTGTTCTTCCCAGCTTAATTCCTTTTGTTTCTATCGGAATTTTGTGGCGACTGTTAAGTATGACTTTTGGACCCATAAGTTTAATTCTTAAATGGTTTGGAATTGATTACGCTTTGATGAATGGCACTAATGCATTCTGGACACTTGTTGTAATGGATGTATGGCATTGGACCTCTCTTGTTTTCTTACTTATGTCAGCAGGTTTAATGACTATCCCGGATGTATATTATACCGCAGCCAGAGTTGATGGTTCCAGGAAATGGCAAACCTTTAGATATATAACAATGCCGGGACTTAGACCTCTGTTGATTCTGGCAGCCCTTTTAAGGATAATAGACTCATTTAAGATTTATGACGAGAACATGATTCTTACAGTTGGAGGACCGGGCAGGACCACAGAATTTTTGAGTATGTTTCTTGTAAGGAAGATACTAAGAGAGTGGGCCGGGGGTTTTGGAGCAGCTGCCTCTTTAATTTACCTGTTACAGGCTGTAGTTATGTGTTTTATCCTTATTATGGTTCTAAACAGAGGAAGAGGGATGTTAGAACGAGAATCATAATATATGTATTATTATAATTATATTTTTAAGAAGGGACATCAGCTATGAGAATCAAAGAAAAAAAACGAGCAAGGAAAATCTTGAAGATAGTTTTGTATTTATTTATTATTTTTGTTTTCGCTTTCCCAATTTACTTCATGGCTATCACAGGAATAAAAACAAGGTCAGAGATTGAAACTCAAACCACTTTTTATCCACATACGGTGAGTATGCATAACTTTAAACAAATATTGAGCGGGGTCTGGTTAAGGTGTATAATAAATTCTTTAAAAATCTGTCTTTTAAGTATTGCTCTTTGCCTTCCCTTATCTTTTTTGGCCGCTTATGTATTCTCAAGGATAGAGTTCGCAGGGGATTCCCATTTATACTTCTGGCTTATAACCAATAGGATGGCTCCTGCTGCATGTTTTGTCCTTCCATTTTTTGCTATTTATAATAATATTGGACTATTTGATACAATATGGGGTCTTTTGTTAGTATATACCCTTTTTAATTTACCTTTATCAATCTGGGTAACCATGAGTTTTATGGAGGTAATCCCTAAGGAGCTGGATGAGGCAGCATTCTTAGACGGGTATAGTGTTTGGGGTTACTTCAGGAAAGTTCTTATACCGGTAATGAAACCAGGATTAATTGCCGTTGCAGTTTTTATCTGGATGTTTACCTGGACAGAAATGATATTTGCTTATACATTAACATCTGTTAAGGCAAAAACACTTCCGGTGCAGTTGCTGGTTATTGTAACTAGATTAGGCTACGGAGTTGATTGGGGGATGGCTGCCGCGGGAGGAACTATCTCTGTGATACCAGCAATAATCTTAGTTTTTGTTGCGAGAAAATATTTAATAAGAGGATTTGTCCCCCTTAGAAGGATTTAGGAGTAACAATATGTTTGATTGGATTCGTCCAATACCAGTAGTCGGGGTAGGCATAGCGATATTTTTTAGCGCGATTCTGGTTTTGAATGTTTTAGAAAAGTGTGGGATTTTAGAGACATACCCCAGAAAAGGTTTTTTGCCTATAATATCTACACCGGGGACGAGGTTTTTTATAGGAATACTGACGCTCATTTATATATTTTTAATCGGGCTGGTATTCATTTCATCTTTTTTAATTGTCCCTTTTTTAATAGGATTATTAGTTTTAATAATAATAATGATATGGGGTTAGGCTATGGCTATACTGAAGCTTGAAGGAATAGAAAAAAGAGCACTTCGCAAAAAAATCTTGCAGGATATTTCAATACAAATTGAGGAGCGATCTTTTACAACGATACTTGGACCTATTGGTGCAGGAAAGACAACTTTATTAAAAATAATAGCCGGTTCCATAAAACCAAGTAAAGGCAGAATTTATCTTAGAGGGGAAGACATAACTGACCTTCCTCCTCAAAAAAGAAAAGTGGCAATGGTTTTTCAAACCTTTAGTCTTTATCCTAATCTAACTGTATATGAAAATATTGCCTCGCCATTAAGGGCTGCACACAAATCCAAGCATGAGATTAAGAAAAAAGTGGAAACTCAGGCAGAAAATTTGGGTATAAGTTCTTTGCTGGATAAACATGTCTATGAGTTAAGTGGTGGAGAAAGCCAGAGGGTTGCAATAGGGAGAGCTCTGGTAAAAGAGGCCGACATATATCTTTTTGATGAGCCTCTCACCAATCTGGACTACAAATTAAGGGAAAACCTGGCAATAGAACTGAAGAATATTTTGAGTGCCGAAGGATTTAAGGGAACTATTTTGTACGCCACACCCAATTACGAGGAGGCACTTTTAATGAGTACTGATACTGTTCTTCTTCAAAGTGGCAGGATAATATGGAGTGGACCCACCTTATTTAGCTATTTAACGCCGCCATGTATTGCTTTTGCAGAAAATTTTCCCTCTCCTCCCATGAACCTTTTTGAGTGCAAATTAATTGAAGAAAAAGATGATGTTTATTTATTCGCCACTGATGAGATTAAATTAAAAGTGACTCATTTAAAAGATGCGCTTCAGGAGAATGGATATATCCTGGGTCTTCATTCTCACTCTCTACATATAGAAAAAAAAGATGACAAGATGATACCTATTATCTTTAATTTAACCCTGGCTGAGGTTAGCCCTTCAGGAACAATGCTTCATCTAGAATATGACGGTAAGGGAGTAACCAGTTTTCTTCCGCATCCCCAGGATTTTAAGGAAAAACTACTAATGCTTTTTGTTTATCCCCATGATTTTTTCATATTTAGCAAAAAGACTGGGGAACTTATTATGAGATACAGGAGTATTAATAATGGCAAGAATTGAACTTAAAAATGTTACTTACTCATACAATGGGAAAACAAACGCAGTTAAAAATATAAATTTAACTTTCTCCAAGGAAGGAAGGTACTCTTTACTTGGACCTTCTGGTTGCGGAAAAACAACCCTGTTAAAAATAATTGTAGGACTTCTGTATCCTAATCAGGGTAAGGTTTTCTTTGATGGGCAGGATGTAACAGATACCCCTGTTGAGGACAGGGATATTGCAATGTTGTTTCAATTTCCCGTGGTTTATTCTATGAGTGTTTTTGAGAATCTTATGTTTCCACTTCAAAGAAAGAAAATATCCAGAAAGGAGAAGGAAAAAAGGGTTTTGCAAATAGCTGAACTACTTGCGATAAAACCAATGCTAAATGAGCGAGCTAATAAATTGAGTCTAGCAGATGCTCAAACAACTGCACTTGGACGGGCGTTGATTAAGGGAGCAGGAATTTTACTGCTTGATGAACCACTCTCAAGTGTTGAGCCTGAAAAAAGATTAGCGTTAAGGATAAAAATAAGGAGAATTCAGGAGGAAGAAAGGAAACTATTTATCTATGTGACTCATGACCAATCAGAAGCTTTAACCTTGTCAGATGAGGTAGCTGTTATGAAGGATGGTAGAGTTGTTCAATTTGACCTTAAAGAGAAAATTTATGATGAGCCTGCTGATTTATTTGTGGGATACTTTATTGGAAGTCCGGGCATGAACATATTTGAAGGTGAGTTCAAAGATGACAGGCTGGACTTTGGAGATTTTGCTTTACCTACTTTTCCACACCTGCAGAAATCTCTGGAACGACATAAAAAATTTAAGATGGGAATTAGACCCGAATATCTTGGTATTAGCAAAAAAGAAAAAGAAGGTTGGATTCCTTTCACCTGTGATGAAATTGAAGAGAAAGGGGGAGGAGTAAGGGTTTTGTACCTGAGGTCAAAGAATAATCAAAATGTGATAAAAGCCTCAGGAAGTTATTTTGATATATCTGCGAAAGATAGGTTATGGGTAAAGTTCCCAGATGAGAAAGTTAAAATTTATGATGAAGAAGGAAAGCGAATTGTTACCTGATAGTTGGTGTACCTAATTATTAATACAACAACCCTGCAATTAATTTCAGGCAATTTAATAGGTCGCTATCTTACCTCTTCGGAAAAACAGTTTACAAATGAGAAGAACTTTTAAGGAGGAAATAACTGTTGTTAAATATTAACCAAAAATTATTAAATATCCAAAAAAACTACCCCCAAAGTGTTAACACTGACAAAATTTTTGAGATGTGCAAAAATGTTCAACAGATGTAAATTTAGCTTACAGGTGAATACATGGAAAAAATTGCTGTAATGGGTGCAGGAGTGATGGGAACGGCTTTAGCTTTTTATTTAAAGGGCTTAGGGCATGAGGTTAATCTTTGGGGAACTGAATTTGATGATAGAGTAATTGTTACAAGGAGACAGGAAGAACTTGGTGTGAGTATACCCGCGGACATTGATGTTTTTCGCTTTGACCAGATAAGAGAGGCTGTTGAAGGAAGAAAAGTTTTAATATTTTCCATTAAAGCAGAAGGGGTGGAAAAACTCTCAGAGTGCATAGCATCTTATCTTAAGGAGGGAGTAGTTATTTTAAATATCGCTAAAGGGATTCCCGACCCTCCTCACCTTACACTTTGTGATTTAATTGAGAGCAACCTCCCTGAAAATTTATTGGGTAGGGTGGCTGTGGTGGGTATGGGGGGTGCTGCCCGGGCTATAGAAATAGTCAAGGGAATCTTTACCGAGGTTGTTTTTGCCTCTTTAACCCTAAAAGCGGCGAAGATATGCTGCAGGATTTTTCAAAGCCCAACTTTTGTCACTAATTTTACCCGGGATGTGATTGGAGTTGAGTTATGTGCTGCCATGAAAAACTCCTTTGCTATTGCTGTTGGGATGGGGGATGGGCTGCAGGGGGGTGATAATATGAAGGCGGCTTTTATGGCTCGCTCTATAACAGAAATGGCTAAAATAATCACATCTAAGGGTGGAAAAATAGAGACGGTTTTAGGTCCAGCAGGAGTGGGAGATCTTTATGTTACTTCTCAGGGGGGAAGAAACAGAACCTTGGGAAAACTTTTAGGGGAGGGGAATTCTGTGGAGGATGCTTTGAAAAAAATGAAGGGACAAACAATTGAAGGATATACAACAGTTAAAGGGATACGAAGAATAGCTGATGAACTGGAAAAAGAGGGAAAGTTAAAGATTAAAGATGACCTTTTTCTTTTCTGTAATCTCTATGAGATTCTTTATGAGAGAAAAGATGCCCGGTTGGTAGTTCAAAATTATGGATAACGAGGAGCTTAAAAAGTTACGAAGATAGCAGAATATCACAGTTTAAACGATATAAGGGTAGTTGATTTTCCTTTACCTAAGATTAGACAGGGAGATATTCTGGTAAAAACAAAGGTATGCGGGATATGTGGAAGCGATGTGTTAGAGTGGTACAGGAAGATGAGAAAATCACCTTTTTTTGGTCATGAGGTGACTGGAGTGATAGAGAAGGTGGGGGAGGGAGTGGAGAAATTTAAAAAAGGAGACAGGGTTTTTATTCATCATCATGTCCCTTGTTTTATCTGTCATTACTGCCGAAGAGGTAAATACACCATGTGTCCTACCTATCATCACACTAACTTTGACCCGGCAGGCCTTGCTGAGTTTGTCAGAGTGCCAGAGCTTAATGTTAAAAATGGAGGGGTAATAAAATTACCTGATAGTGTTTCTTTTGAGGAGGGAAGTTTATTTGAGCCAATAGGATGTTGCATGAGGGGACTTAGAAACACAAATTTACATATCGGGGATACTGTTTTGATAATTGGTGCTGGATTCACCGGACTTGTGCATGTTCAGCTTGCCAGGATGATGGGGGCAGGCCTTATAGTTGTATCTGATTTTTTTGATTTTAAACTGGAAAAAGCTAAGATGATGGGAGCAGATGTTATTATTAATCCAGGTAAGGAAGATATCAGGAAAAAGCTTTATGAGGTAAATGAGGGAAGGGGTGCAGATGTTCTGGTAGTTACCCCTGCTTCCATCAGGGCTATACAGGATGCTATGGAGTATCTTGACAAAGGAGGCCATCTTTATCTTTTTGGCCCCACCTCCCCTGATGATTACCTGTCTATTCTGCCTTACACTTTCTTTTTTTCTGAGTTAAGTTTAACTACAAGTTACTCAACAACACCTATAGAAACTAATGCTGTATGTAAACTTATGGAGGAAGGAAAGATAAAAACAGAGGGACTTATAACCCATAGATTTAACCTGAATGAAGTTCAGGAGGCTGTTGGTATTGCGGCAAAAGCCGAGAAGTCCTTAAAAGTGATTGTAAGTTTTGAGTGAATAGGGAGAAGGTAGCCGCAGGCTTCACTTCAGCTTGCGCAAGGGAAGTGTGAATACCGTAGGGACAGGCGTCTCGACTGTCATTGCAAACCCATGGTAGCGCAGGAAACAACGCACCCTAAATGGTGCGACTATATAGGTGATAATATGATTCCTCTGGACCTTAAAAATAAAGTGACCGTAATAACAGGAGCTGCTCAGGGAATTGGGAAAAGTATTGTATTGAGGTTTGCTCAGGCTGGCTCATATGTTGCTATTTTTGATGTGCTGGAAAAAGAAGGGGAAGATGTTATAAGTGATGTTATCGCCTCAGGGAGAAAGGGTAGCTTCTATAAAATTGATGTAACAGATGAGGCGCAGGTTAATGAGGCTGTAAAAAGGGTTTTAAATGAATATGGAAAGATAGATTTTCTCATTAACAATGCAGGTATAACCTCTAAGGTTCCTTTTATTCAGCTTTCCTTAGGTGTCTGGCAGAAAACTTTAGATGTAAATCTTACCGGAGCTTTTCTCTGTTGCAAAGCGGTAGCTTGTGCAATGGTTAAGCAAAAAAATGGCAGGATAGTCCTTATATCCTCTGGCTCAGCTATAACGGGAAGCGGAGGGGGTGCCCATTATGCCTCTTCCAAAGGAGGGATTAATTCTCTGGTAAGAGCTCTATCCCGTGAACTTGCCCCTTACAATATTTTAGTAAATGGAATTGCCCCCAGAAATATTATATCAGGAACCTTAAAGAATGTATATTCCAGGGAAAAGCTAAGAAATCTTGCTGATAAGGTGCTTTTAAAAAGATTGGGAACTTCTAAAGAAGTGGCAAATGTAGCACTATTTCTCTGTTCAGAACTTTCTACCTATATCACAGGCCAGATTATACTTGTTGATGGGGGTAGAACATTTGGTGGAAGTTGACCTTTAGGGTATAGACTAGCCATGTTTCTTTTCTTTGCCGGAGAGAAGTGACATTCTTCTCTATATCTCTTGTGGGAGAGCATCAAGGTAGGTACTTATCTTCTTTCTCTTTTCCTCCCCTTTTAGGGAGGAGGACTAACGTAGGGGTGGACTTATCTTCTTCCTTTTTTTCCTCCCCCTTGAGGGGGGAGGACTGAGGTGGGGGTGAAAAAGCACCCCGTAGGACAGGCGTCTTGCCTGTCATTGCAAACCAAGGTAGCCGCAGCAGGCTTCAGCCTGCGTAAATCTTGCGAAAGGGGTAGTCAATGACAAAGGATTATATAATTGGTGTAGATTGCAGCACCACCGCAGCAAAGGCAATTGTATGGGATAAAGAGGGGAACCCTGTAGCAGAGGGAAGAAGGGTTATGCAGCTTCTCACCCCAAAGCCAGAGTGGGGTGAACAAAGATGTGAGGAATGGTGGTCTGCCACAGCAGAGGCTATTAAAAAAGCGGTGCTACAGGTTGATCCTCGCAGGATTGCAGCAATAGGAATAACTCATCAGCGTGAAAGCTTTGTCCCTTTAAATAAAAATATGCACCCTTTACGAAATGGTATCTTATGGGTAGATACAAGGGCAACGTCTCAAGTTCAAAAGTTAAAGGAAACTAATGGAGATAGGATCCATAAAATAACAGGACTTTTTCCTAATTTATATGCATCCAATGCTAAAATCATGTGGGTAAGAGAAAATGAACCTTCCATATTTGAGCAGACTCATAAAATTTTAGATGTTTATGCCTATCTTGCCTGGAAGCTAACAGGTCAGCTTGTAACAACCTGGGCTTCTGCCTGTCCTTTGGGACTTCTTGATATGTCAAAGCTTTGCTGGAGCAAGGAAGTTATGGAAATTATAGGGGTGAGGGAAGAGCAGTTTCCTGAGCTTTGTCCACCAGGAGAAGTTGTGGGCACTCTTACCAGAGATGCAGCTTCTTTGTTGGGTTTGCCGGAAGGTGTCCCGGTTGCAGGAGGAGGAGGGGATGGTCAATGTGCCGCACTTGGAGCAGGCGTGGTTGAGGAAGGTTATGCCTCTTTAAATTTGGGGACAGCAGTTGTGTCAGAGTTTTTTTCTCCAGAATATGTAACAGGACGCACTTTTCGCACTTTATGTGGATGTGTACCAGGAACCTATATAGCTGAAAGTTTAATCCCCGGAGGAACTTTTACTATAAACTGGTTTGTAAAAGAATTTGGACACAATGAAAAAAAGCTGGCTGAAATTGATAACATTAGTGCAGAAGAGATACTTGACTTTTTGGCATCCAGGGTTAAACCGGAAGGTCCAAGATTGTTGATGGTTCCTTACTGGAAAGCTGCTGCAGCTCCTTTCTGGGATCCTCTTGCCCGGGGTGTTGTAATTGGATGGAGTGCAGATACAGGAAGAGTCCATCTTTACCGGGCTATTATGGAGGGTATAGTCTTTGAACAAAAGTTTTTGTACGATGGAATGGAAACCTCCCTGAATAAAAAGATTGAAAAGATTATAATTTTAGGGGGAGGAGCAAAAAGCACTCTCTGGCGACAGATTTTAGCTGATGTAACAGGAATCCCTGTTTTTATCCCCCACACATTTGAGGCTACTTGTCTTGGGGCGGCAATGCTTGCAGCTTATGCAGCAGGTATGTACAAAACTGTTCAGCAGGCTTCTAAAAAAATGTCAAGATTTAAGGATAAGGTTTACCCCGATGAGAAAAAAAGGCAGTTTTATATGAAGATATACGATAGGGTCTACAGACATCTTTTCCCTAAAATTCAGGAACTGGTGGATGAGTTTACTAAAATTACCCTGGAGCTTTAAAAATGGGTGAATATGTAACAAAAGAGTAAAAAATGAAAAATATTTTAATTTTATACTTAAGTTTTCGTTTCGTAAAAGATAGGGATTGGACGCAAAAATTAAGGCAAATTGATAGTGTAAAATTTTAGTAGGGGTTTTAAGAAAAAATACTTGCCAAGAGGTAAATAAAAAAGGTAGACTTACCTCTATTCTTGTTGGAGATCCAGCGGCTATTGCATCTGCCATGATTCTTGTGCCGATTGCTGTTATTCTTATGGTAATTATTCCTTTTACTATTTTCTTCTTATTCCTCTATTTCTATAAAAAATACGAAAAAAGTTGGGGAATAATTGCGGGAGCTTCGAAGGAATATTTAGAAAAATCCGAATAATTTTAAAAAGGGATGGGGTTACCCCATCCCTTACTAAAAGGTTAAAATATGAAAATAAACTATAAAGAACTTATTAAAGAAGAAATAGGTAAAGGAATCTTTAGAATATGGCTTATTGACGAGAGAGTAGGTGCAAGTAATTTTTTCATGAGGTTATTCGAAATTCTACCTACGTTTGGAACAAAAGAGGATTCGCATCCATATGAACATGGAATATTCATGTTGGAAGGTGAAGGTATAGTAAAATTAGGAAGAAGAAGTGAAATTGTTAGAGAAGGGGATGTTTTGTACATACCTCAAGGAGAGGTCCATAGCATCAAAAATTTAGGGGAAAATACGCTGAAGTTTCTTTGTATTGTCCCATATTCGTATGTGAAACATAAAGGAGAGAGAAAAAAATGGGTGAGATAAGCAAGGAGTGCAAAGTGGAGATGCTATATAAAATGATACTCATCAGAGCCTTTGAAAAACAGGCAGAAAAACTATTTATGAAAAACCTCGTTCACGGAACAATGCATCTCTCTATTGGAGAAGAAGCTGTGCCGGTGGGCTCAATCTTTGCAGCAGAAAAAACAGATTATATAGTAAGCACTCATAGGGGCCACGGCCATATGATTGCAAAAGGTGGAGATATCAGAAAAATGTTTGCAGAATTCTTAGGAAAAGAAACAGGATACTGCCACGGAAGAGGTGGATCTATGCACATTGCGGATTTTAGTCTCGGTAATTTAGGAGCCAATGGAGTTGTTGGAGCAGGTATTCCTATTGCGACTGGTGCTGCCCTTGCTTTAAAAATGAAAAAAAGAAAAGATATTGTGCTTACATTCTTTGGTGATGGAGCAGCAAATGAAGGTGCATTTTATGAATCCTTGAATATGGCAGCAATCTGGAAACTTCCAGAAGTCTTTATCTGTGAAAATAATATGTATGCAATGTCGTCACCTGTCTCAAAATTTGTTCCTACTCAGAATATATCTGATAGAGCATCTGCTTTTGGTATACCTGGTATTACCGTAGATGGGATGGATGTAATTGCAATATACGAAGTTGTAAGAGAAGCCGTAAAGCGAGCGAGAGAAGGCAAAGGCCCAACATTTATAGAAGCAAAAACATACCGGTACAGGGGTCATTCTAAAAGTGATAAAAATCTCTACAGAACAAAAGTGGAGATTGAAGAATGGAAGAAGAAAGACCCAATTATAAGGTTTATAAAGAAGGTAACAGAATCCGGGGAAATAGACGATGAAAAAATAGAAAAAATTAGGAAAGATGTAGCAAAAGACATTGAAGAGGGTGTTAAATTTGCCTTAAACAGTCCCGAACCTTCAACCGATGCATTACTTGAATATGTTTATGCGGAGGGAGGTGAAGAATAATGAGAGTAATAACATACAAAGAAGCATTAAGAGAAGCCATTATGGAGAAGATGAGAGAAGATAAAGATGTATTTATGATGGGTGAAGATATAGGTGTGTATGGAGGCGCATTCGGATTGAGTTTAGGAATGCTTGAGGAATTTGGACCGGAACACATACTGGATACACCGATGAGCGAAGCAAGTTTTGTAGGTGTTGGCGTCGGGGCTGCTATAATGGGCATGAGACCCATTGTAGAAATTATGTTTTCAGATTTTCTTACATTCGGTGCTGATCAGATTATTAATCAGGCAGCAAAGCTTAGGTTTATGACAGGCGGACAATTAAAAATGCCTCTTGTGGTACGAGCTCCTCAGGGATCTGGAGCAGGTGCTGCTTCTCAACATTCGCAAAATACCGAGGCATGGTTTTTAAATATTCCAGGGATAAAGATAGTTGCACCATCAAATCCCTATGATGCAAAGGGTCTTCTAAAATCTTCTATAGAAGATAATAATCCTATAATATTTCTTGAACACAAACTTCTTTATTCAATGAAAGGAGAAGTACCAGAAAAGGACTATAGGATACCCCTAGGAAAATCAAAGGTAGTAAGGAGTGGGAAAAATATCACCATTGTTGCTACATCTATTATGGTAAAAAGAAGCTTAGAAGCAGCGGAAATGTTAGAGAGAGAAGGGATACAAGTAGAAATTATAGATCCTAGGACTTTAAAACCATTAGACATAAATCCCATAGTAGAATCTGTGAAAAAAACGCATAGATTACTTGTTGTATATGAAGGATGTGTTACAGGTGGGATTGGCGGAGAAATTATATCTCAGGTAGCAGAAAGCGAAGCGTTTTTATATTTAGACGCTCCTCCATTTAGGTTAGGAGGAGTAGATGTTCCTATACCATACAATCTAAACCTTGAAAGAAAAGCAACACCACAAGTAGAAGATATTGTTTCTAAAGTAAAAGAGATAGTAGGAGGTGATTGGTATGCCAGAATTAGTAGAGATGCCTAAATTAGGTATGACAATGGAAGTAGGGACAATTGTAAAATGGTATAAAAAAGAAGACGATTTTATTAATGAAGGCGAACCTCTCATAGAGGTAATGACGGATAAAGTGGTTATGGACGTTGAATCACCTGCTACAGGAATTGTTTATAAGATCTTTGCAAAAGAAGGAGAAGAGATAGAAGTAGGAAAAGTAATCGCAGTAATAAAACTTACAACAGATTCAAAAGAAGAACTGGCAAAGTTCAACACGGCCAAAGAAAGAAAAAAAGAATTGGGAACGGAAGTAGAAAAGGAAGTTATAAAGAAAGCCAAAAAGGAAGATATTAGTGCTACAGAAATACCCACTACACCTTTTGCAAGGTACATAGCTAGTAAAGAGCGAATTGACTTAAAGAAAGCACCCAGGAATACTCACGGAATAGTCACAGGAGAATCAATAAACAAGATTAAAATAGCTTCAGACAAAGAAGAAATATTACTTCTCCCAATGCAAAAAGCAATGGCAGAAAGGATGATTGAAAGCGGGAAGATTCCGCAATTTACACTTTACTACGATATAAGTGCAGATAATCTTATTAATTTAAACCATCAATTTAAGAAAGAAAACTTAAAATCAAGCATTACTCCTATACTCATAAAGATTTTGGCGTGGGTTATGGATTCATTTCCAATATTTTGTTCAAACTTTGATGGAGAAAAAATTATAAGAAATGCCCAGAAAAATATAGGTATTGCTACGCAAACAAAAAAAGGACTTATTGTACCTGTAATTAAAGATATTGATTCCCTTAATGCAAAAGAGCTTTTTTCAAAATTTAATATGCTTGTTCAAAATGCTAAAGACGAAAAATTAACCCCATCAGATATAGAGGAAGGGACAATTACTATTTCAAATTTAGGAATGTTTGGTGTGAGTTATTTTAAACCATTACTTATCCCGGGGCAAACAGCCATAATTGCTATATCAACGATTCAAGAAAAACCTATAGCAATAAATAATGGTATATTTATTAGAAAAATGATGAATGTATCAATTTCATGTGATCATAGAATTGTAGATGGTGCAGCTGCAGCACAATTTATGCAAAGTATAAAAGAAGCAATCGAAGTAAAAATAAGCGAAGTGTTTAAATAAGCATAACTGTAAAGATTGCGGAAAAGAAATATTTGATAGATGGAAGATCAGCATTGAGAAAAGAATTTGTTATTCAAAACAAAGTAGGTTTACATGCACGGCCAGCAGCCCTTTTCGTACAAACTGCAAGGAAATTTAAATCAGATATTACCGTAGAAAAAGATGGGGAAAAAGTAAATGCAAAGAGCATACTTGGGATTCTGTCTTTGGGTGCAGAAAAAGGTGCACATATAGCCATTGAAGCCAAAGGCGAAGATGAAAAAAAGGTAATGCATGAGATTAAGGAATTGATAGAAAATAAGTTTGGAGAGGACTAGTGAAAAGTATTCATGGTATCAGTGCGTCAAAAAGAATAGTAATAGGAAAGCCTTACTTTTATATCTTTGAAGATATCGACATTAATGTTAACGAAAAGGACTCGTTGTCTTTTAAGGAAAAGAAAAAGATATCGGAAAAAGCTATAAAAGAAACAAAAGCTGAAATAAAAACTTTATATAAGAAAATAAAGAAAAGTGTAAAAAAAGAAGCAGAGATTTTTCAGGTACACCTTCTTTTTTAGAGGATCCGATAATAATAGAAAAAATTAAAGTTACTCTTATTAAATCGGTATATTTAGACGATGAAAATAACTCACTTGTAATACTTGACCAGACGCTTTTACCAAATGAAAAAAGGTTTATAAATTTGACAAAGATAGAGGATATATGAGATGCAATATACACAGATTGAAAGTACGCGGAGCTCCAGCAATAGGTATAGCAGCGGCTTATGCGCTATATTTGGAGGTAAAAAACTCTGATGCTAAGGATTTTGAGGAATTTTATAATGAATTTTCTAAGGTGAAAAAATACCTTGCTTCATCAAGACCAACTGCTGTTAATCTTTTTTGGGCACTAGACTGAATGGAGGAACGACTAAAAAAGGAAAGCGTGAATTCGATTGAAAAGATAAAAAAATCATTAAAAGATGAAGCAGAAAAAATAAGATTAGAAGATGAAATGGTATGTAAGCAAATCGGAGAAAATGCACTAACACTTTTAAAACCTAGATGGGGTATTTTGACACACTGTAATGCTGGAACAATAGCAACAGCAAAATATGGTACAGCACTTGCTCCTATCTATTTAGGACAATCGAGAGGCTATAATTTTAAAGTCTGGGCAGATGAAACACATCCGCTGCTTCAAGGAGCACGGATTACGGTATGGGAACTTATGGAAGCGGGTGTTGGTGTGACGCTTATATGTGACAATATGGCTTCTATCGTAATGAAAGGAGGCAAGATACGAGCTATTTTGGTAGGGTGTGACGGGGTTGCGGCAAATGGTGATACTGCAAATAAAATAGTGACTTCTGGTGTTGCAATTTTAGCAAAGTATTACAATATTCCTTTTTATGTATGTGCACCACTTTCAACAATTGATTTGAGGTGTAAAACAGGGAATGATATCAAGATTGAATTAAGACCTCCAGAAGAAATAACAGAAATGTGGTTTAAAAAAAGGATAGCACCTGTAGGAGTAAAAACTTATAATCCAGCTTTTGATGTTACTGATGCTAGTCTTATTAGTGCAATAATAACCGAGAAGGTTATTGTGTACCCCCCCATATACAGAAAACTTATGTAAAGTATTTGAAAAATAATATGAAGAAGGTTTTTTACAATATGACAATTTTAAATAACAAAATCACCCCAGACCAAATCTATAATGTGGCAAACCGGATAAGAATACGGGTACTTGAGCACACAATTAAGAATAAGGGTGGATATTTAAGTCAAGCATGTTCTTCAGCAGAGATATTTGCAACGCTGTATACGGCTGTTTTAAGTTTAGGTAAAGTTGAAAAACCTCTTGTGCCAAAGCCGTTTTCAGCTGTTCCTGGGCCTTTTAATGCAAATTATTCAACTGGTGTGTACTTTAATGGACCAAATGCACCCGAATATGATAGATTTTTTCTTTCACCTTCACAATATTCACTTATTCTGTATGCAACCCTAATTGAGGTTGGTAGGATGGCTCAAGAAGCACTTGATTATTTTAATGTTGATGGTAGTTCGGTTGAAATGATAGGTGCAGAACACTCACCCGGAATGGAGATAATGAGTGGTTCGCTTGGACAGGCAATTAGTCAGGCAGCTGGTATTGCAATGGCAAGGAAGATCAAAAAAGAAAAAGGAAGGGTTGTACTATTTTTATCAGATGGTGAATGCCAACCAGGACAGTTTTGGGAAGCTGTGCAAACAATATCATTTTATAGGCTTGATAACATAATTGCATATATAGATGCAAATGGTTATCAGGCGGATGGGAAAATGGCAAATGTTATGAATATCGAACCGCTTGAGAAAAGGTTAGAAGCTTTTGGTGCAAGAGTTTTTAGGGTGAATGGCCATAATGTAGAGGTATTGTATGCTCTTAGCAGACTTGAACCAGATGGTAGGCCAACTTTTATAATATGTGATACTGATCCATCTAGAGGTATTGAGATTTTAAAAAGGAGAATACCAAAGTTACATTATGTAAGGTTTAGTAGCACAGATGAGATATTACAATACAAAGAAGAGTTAGAAAAAATGAAAAGTAACATGAAGACATAAGGTAAGCGAGGTGAGAGAAATGGAAATATTATCAAGAGTACATGCAAACAATCTTGTTAGATGGGCAAAAGATAGACCAAGTGTGTGTGTATTATCGGCTGACTTGACAGGTTCAACCGAAATTGACCTCTTCAGAGATACATACCCTGATAGATTTTTTTCAATGGGTATTGCTGAACAGAATATGTTAAGTTTTGCAGGGGGGCTTACAAGAGAAGGTTTTATACCATTTGTTCACACCTTTGCTGTATTTATTTACAGAAGAGCGTATGATCAAATAGCAATGTCAATCGCATATCCAAACTTGCGTGTAAGAATGTTTGGTTTCCTACCAGGAGTTACAACACCTGGTGGTGCTACCCATCAGGCATTAGAGGATATTTCAGTTATGCGCTCATTACCAAATATGACAATTTTGGAGTGTGGTGATGCTACTGATGTTGAAACTGTTTTGGATGTTACAGAAAAGATAGAGGGACCTGTATATATTAGAATGCTACGTGGTGAGATACCAAGACTTTTTCCAAAAAATGAACCGATGCAACTTGGCAAACCAAGAAAATTGTCTGAAGGCAAAGATGTTTTAATATTATCAAGTGGTATATGTACCGAAGAAGCAATGAGAGCGGTTTTGGCACTTAAGAGTAAAGGTGTGACGGTTTCGCATATGCATATTTCAACCCTGAAACCATTTGAGAATGATGAGGTTTTAAAAGAGATTGCAAGTTCTAAATATGGTGTTATTACCATAGAAAACCATACAATAATTGGTGGACTTGGAACAATAGTTGCAGAAAAGATGGCTGAAGAAGGTATTGGAAAAAAATTAATAAGACTTGGTATAAAGGATACTTTTATGCATGGTGCAAGCAAGAAATATCTAATGAAGGAATATGGTATCGATGCTATGTCGCTTATATACAATGTAGAAAAATTGGTTGGACAAAAGTTTAATATAAGCGAAGAAGAACTTCAAGAAGCTTTTGTAGCTAAGGTGCACAGTAAAGCAAAACCTGAAGCATTATGAAGAGAATATAGACTTAGTATAATGAGTCAATACCCAGAAGGGAGAAAATGGAAGAAATTTTAAAAATTGTTGGAGTTTACTAGAGAAATATGTGGAACATATATACAGAAAGATCTGTGGAGATTGAAAGTTCATTTCAAGGAGGTTCTCATTAGTGGAGGACATTATTTGTACTCCTTTCTTCAGTATCTCCTTTAATAGAAACTTCCAGGGACTCACCTATTTCTCCTTTTCACTCATAGGATGGATCAAAGGGCTCTTTACGTTTAAGGATGTAGTAGATAACAACGATGAGTTTATTAGCAACAGAAACAATGGCATACCTCTCCATATTGGGGTGTTGACTGAGTTTGTTTTTGTAATACTCTTTAAATGTAGGAGAGAATCGCCTGCGGGCATTGGCAGCATAGTAGAGCGTTCTCCTCAAATATGGGGAACCTCTCCTGGATATGGTGCTTCTCCCTCTTACAGAGGTTCCAGATTCCTTGACAGAGGGGTCGATACCTGCATAAACCTGAGCTTTCTTAACAGAACTAAACCTGTCAATGTTTGCGATCTCTCCTACTATAGATGTAGCACTAACAGTACTTATCCCGGGTATCGTTTCAAGAAGTTCTATCTCCTCAATCCCCTTAATCCTCAAAGCTATAATAAATTCCATAGGTAACGCCAGAGAAAATTCCCTAGTTATATCTATAAAATAGTACCTCCCGTAAGTTATAATTTTAACTTAAAAGAGGAGGTGAAAATAATAATGAAAGAAGTGAACTTTTACAAAATAAAGGACTTAAAACCTAAAGAAGTGATAAACGGTTCAACTATAAAGACAGTAGCAAATGAACATTCAATGTTTACCTATTTTGAATTTGGCCCCAATCCGGTTATGCCTAAACACAAGCATCCACACGAACAAATTTCTTTAGTTATGCAAGGTTCAGTTAAAATGACTGTTGGAGAGCAAGTAAAAACTCTAAAAGTAATGGAAGGGGTAGTAATCCCTCCTAACATTGAGCACGAAGCGATAGCTTTAGAGCCAGATACTAAAGTATTGGATGTTTGGTATCCCTTAAGAAAAGACTATCTTTAAAAAATGAAATTAAAATAAAAAAGAAGGAGATACTAAGATTTGAAGATATTAGCTTTAGATTTTGATGGAGTAATTGTAGATAGTGTTTTGGATTCGCTTTTTGTTGGCCACAATACTTACTTAAGACTTTATGGTCGGGAAGTGAAGAAAAGTTTCGGTGGAGAACTTTTTACTTTTGAAAATTGGGAGAAAATTAAAAGAAATTACCAAAAAGAAATAAAATATTACCGGACTCTAAGACCTTATATTCGTGGAGCTACTGATTATGGTTTAATTCAAAAATTGATGGAAGAAAAAAAAGTTATCGAAAGCCAGGAAGAGTTTAACAATTATAGAAACTCAGTCGATTTTGATTTTGAAGATTACGAAAAAGAATTTTATAAAGAACGAGAAAGACTACAAAATATAGATTATAGAGCTTGGTTCAATTTGGAACCACCATATCCCAAGATAATACAGGGGATGAAGAAATTATTAGAGGAGGAAATTAAAATTGTTATTGCTACCTCTAATAGAAGAAAAGCAATTATGAAATCTTTTACTCCTGAATATTTTGGTTTTACTATTGACCCAAAAGATATTTTAGATAAGAGATTCGGAAAGGGTAAATCTGAACAGATGAGACATATTGTAAAATTCTATAAAGTTAATTTTGAAAATATATATTTTGTAGATGATCAGGTAAACCATTTAATTCAAACCAGACTTTTAGGAGTAAAAGTTTTATTACTGGTTGGAGCTATGCAACTGATATCCAAAAAGAGGAAGCCCTGAAACAAAATATTCCAATAATTGAAAAAGAAGAAGATTTTTATATTATTATTAAAAATGCTCTGATGAAATAAGTTATTAGGTAAGAAAAAATTAAAAAACAAAAAGGAGAAAAAAATGAAAATAGCTGATTATAAAGAAATAAAAGCTGAACCAGTAGATTTTGAAGATGCCAAAGATGTTAAAGTAAGGTGGCTTATTTCTGATAAAGATAAGGCCCCAAACTTTGCTATGAGGTTGTTTGAGGTTGGTCCGGGAAGGCATAGTCCTTTACATACTCATAATTGGGAGCATGAGGTATTTATTTTAGAAGGAGATGTAAATGGCAAGTAGAAATGCACCTTGCGCGGAAAACAATTTTGCACCTCCTAGAAAGAAAAAAATGGTTTAATCCTCCTCTTCTTTTTGAATTCTAAACGATTCCCCACTTAAGTTAAATACT
>Ga0307378_10003096_pt1 | contig 24630 bp, 23 predicted proteins | sample UN1MG_FD_202238 | JGI IMG/M metagenome (GOLD analysis project Ga0307378, IMG submission 202238) | Soil microbial communities from Risofladan, Vaasa, Finland - UN-1 | ecosystem: Environmental > Terrestrial > Soil > Coastal area > Acid sulfate soil | place: Finland: Risofladan, Vaasa | collected...
CCAGGTAGCGGGCCAAGAGGGCCAGGGCCAGGGACAGGTTGACCACCACGCCGTCGACCAGCAAGCGCTTCACCATCTGGCGGGTGAAGCGTTGTTGGTCTCGCCTGGAGGCCCAGGATTTGACCGTCGATCTCAGCTCGGAAGTCCAGGATTGTTGTCTCATGGTCATGTGCAATTATACTCCACGGAGCGGAACTAAGCCACTCTGTCACGATAGCGCACACCCTTCGATACACCCTGCGGGCACTCAGGATGCGCACCAGGCTCGTCGAAGCCTGCCCTGAGGCCAGTCGAAGGGGGCATGCTCCCGTGCCCTACTAAGGGGGTACATCTTGACCCGAGTGCTGAGCCTGTTGCAGGGGACGAATCGAGATGCTTCGTAAGGGAGTGCATCCTGAGTAGCTGCGAAGCAGCGTATCGAAGGACGCAGTCCCGACCTGACGATCAACCCTCCCGGAGATTACAGACCTCCGGGAGGGTGGGGCGGAATAAGGTCGAGGTGACCTTGGACAGCGCATGTCGATACATCAGCACGTCGTATTGAGGGACGGCAGACGTTGTGTTATAATGGACCAGTGACCTGGGGGCTGGCCGCACTACTTCGTCTCCTCTTGGTTACAGGCCCAGCTCAGCCCCGGATTCACCTTGTGTCTCGTGGGCTGTTGACAGGTTCGATTTAGCAGTCATCGTCACTGAGCACAGAGGTTTACATGCCCGTATCCGTCTACCTCGCTCCGGCCGCCGCTGGCAAGACCGCCTACGTTCTGGACCTGGTCCGTGAGGCGGCACGTGATCTGGAGTCGATCCCCCGCGTTGTGGTGCCCACTGGACTGCAGGTGCGTGCCTGGCGGAGGCGCTTGGCTCAAGGGGGAGGCGCGATTGGGGTGCGGGTGCTTACCTTCGATGAGCTATATGCCGAGTGTCTCACTGCCGCTGGCGAGCTCTACACAGAACTGAGCGAGCCCGTCCAGTACAGGCTGATCCGAAAAACCGTCGACGATCTCGAACTGGTCTACTACGCGCCGATAACCGACAGGCCCGGTTTTTTCCACATCCTGGCAGAGACGATTAGGGAGTTGAAGGCTGCGCGGATACGGCCGGAGAGACTCTCAGAAGCGGTGGCCGCTCTGGGTGAAAACCCCCGATTAGGCGAACTGGCCCGCATCTACTCCGCGTACCAGGAGCGGCTGCAAGAACGTCGGTGGGCCGATCGGGCGGGACTTGGATGGCTCACCGTGGAGGCGCTCGACCAGCGCACACCCCACGTTGCCAAAGACTGGTCTCTGGTGGTTTTCGACGGCTTCGACAACTTCACGCCCGTGCAACTGGATCTGCTCGATGTGCTTGCGGACCGCGTGGGTGATCTGATTATCACCCTCACCGGCACCGTGGACGGGAGCGAACGCCCCCTGGTACACCGCCGGTTCGATCGAACGCGAAGGCTGGTGGAGGAAAGGCTCGGTGTGCAGGCAGCTCCGCTGCCTGAGCCCACGTTTGGCCAGGCGCCGATCCTTGCTCACCTGGAAGCGAACCTCTATCGCAGCGAAACCCATCAGATGGACGCCAGGGGCGCTCTTGAACTCATGGAAGCACCGGACCGCGCTGCCGAGGTGCGCGCAGCTCTGCGCTGGCTCAAGGCGCGCCTCGTGCAGGACGGCATGCGTCCAGGGGACGTGGCCCTACTGGCCCGGTCTATCGCACCTTATCGCCCCTTCATCCAACAGACCGTCGAGGAGTTCGGGATTCCCGCGCACCTGGAAGATGGACTTCCGCTGCGCGCCAACCCAACCATCGCCGCTCTCCTGGATCTGCTGCGACTGATGTTACCCCGGTCCGGGACAGATCCGGAGCCGGCTCTGCCCCGCCGTTTGGTGCTGGAGGCCTGGCGTTCCCCATACTTCGACTGGTCCGCCTCCCCTGAGAAGGGCAGCGAGCCCATCGACATCTCCCCGCAGGACGCCGATGCTCTCGATGCTGCGGCGCGCTGGGGACGGGTCATCGGCGGGCGCTCGCAGTGGGAGGAGGTGTTGGGCGATCTGGCGGGGCAGTCGGAGGAAGACCCAGATCACGACGAAGAACGAGGCCGACCGGCGGAGGTGCCTGTGGGTGCCGCTGCTCGGGCTCTCGAGGACAAGTTCGTGCGCTTTGTGGGACGATTGACGCCGCCTGAGGGGCAGCATTCGTACCGGGAGTTCGTTGGCTGGTTGGAGGATCTGATAGGTGGAGATCCCCAGTCGGGATCGGCCCGCTTCCTTGCCCCCGAGGAGCCTACGTCTTTGCAGGTCGTACGGCGAGCTCGAGAGGCGTCTGAGGTCTTGGCCGACCGCGACGTGGCGGCGCTTCGGGCTCTCAAGGATATCCTCCGGGGATTGGTGTGGGCTGAGGACGCGCTGGGGGTCTCCACTCTGGACTTTGCCGCCTTCTTCGCCGACCTCGTGGGGGCAGTGGACGCGGCCTCCTATCGACTGCCGCTTCACCCCGACCGCGAGGAGGTTCTGGTCGCTGATGTGCTCCAGGCCCGCGGGGTGCCCTTTCGGGCAGTGGCTGTGCTGGGCCTGGCTGAGGGTGAGTTTCCTGCCACCCTGAGCGAGGACCCGTTCCTGCGCGACGCCGACCGGCGCAACCTGCGTGAGGGGTTCGGCCTGGCCGTGGACCCGTCCCCTGAGAGCGCGGAGGCCGAGTACTTCTATGAAGCGATCAGTCGCCCTGCGGAACGGTTGCTCCTCACCCGTCCGCGCCTGGCAGACAACGGTGCCCTCTGGCAGGCATCCCCCTTCTGGGAAGAGGTGCGCAGGCTCGTTGACGTGTTGCCCCAGACGCTGACCAGCGAGAGTCTCCCCATCCCGTCTGCGGTCGCTTCCTGGCCTGAGTTGATGGAGAGCCTCTCCGCCCACTCAGGACACGAGGATGTTCGACAATGGGTGGCTGACACGGAGCCATCCCGCATCGCCGCTTTGGATGGGGCTGCCCTTGTGTTAGACCGGCGCTCGACTTCCCTGGACGACGACGATCTACCCGGTCCTTACGACGGGGATTTGACCACGCTGGGCGAGACCTTCAGAGGGAGGTTCGACCCTACGCACATTTGGAGCGCCAGCCGTCTGGAGACCTACGTCACCTGCCCATTCTTCTTCTTCGTGGGCAGCGTTCTCAGATTGGAGGCTCGAGAGGAGCCGGTGGAGGGGCTGGATGCTCGCCAGCTGGGCAACATCTACCACCGCATATTGCAGGATGTGTATCAGGAGCGTACGGTTGCGGACCCCACCTCGCTGGAGCAACTTCTGGAGGCGCTAGGGAGAGTGGCGGAGCAGGTCCTGGACGACGCCCCCAGGCGGGAGGGGTTCCGGGAGACGGCCTGGTGGGAGCAGACTCGCAGGGAGATCGTCGACAACGTCCGCCGGTCGCTGGAGGCGCTGGAGGAAGCAAACGGCGAGTGGGTCCCCTCCTTCTTCGAGATCCCCTTTGGCCTGCAAGACCGCCCGCCCCTGGTCGTGGACGGAGAGGACGATAGCCTCCGTATGCGTGGCTTCATCGACCGTGTGGATCTGACCGCTGATGCCAGGGTCCGCGTCATCGACTACAAGACCGGCGGACCATGGGGGTTCACGAAAAGGGCCGTTGCCGACGGCAAGAAGCTCCAGCTGCCCCTCTACGCCCTGGCTGCCCGCGAAACGCTGGGGCTGGGGGAGCCTGTCGAGGGCTTCTACTGGCACGTGCGCCAGGCCGAGCGCAGTAGCTTCACGCTCAGCGGCTTCGACGGCGGGCCACGTGGAGCGATGGAGGTCGCCCTGGACAAGGCCTGGGAGGCGGTGCGGGGCGCGCGAGCTGGCCATTTCGTCCCTCGGCCGCCCCAGGGAGGATGTCCCTCCTACTGTCCCGCGGTGGCTTTCTGCTGGCGTTATTCGACTCCATATGGCGGCTAGATGATGCTACACCCTATCGTCGCCCAGATGTCCCTGAGCCCTGAGCAGGAACCCGCAGTCCTCGAGCGAGGCCGCGACGTCGTGGTCACTGCCGGGGCGGGCACGGGAAAGACTCGAACGCTGGTCGCCCGCTACTTGGCGCTGTTGGCGGATGGTCTGCCTCTGCGCTCCGTAGTGGCCATCACCTTCACCAGGAAGGCCGCTCGGGAGATGCGCAATCGGGTCCGCGGCGAAGCGCGAAAGTATCTGGAGCGGGACGATCTATCTGCTGAGGAGCGGCAGCGCTGGCAGGGGCTGTACAGCGAACTGGACGCGGCACGCATCGGAACCATCCACAGCCTGTGTACCGAGATCCTGCGCAGCCACCCCGCTGAGGCCAGGGTGGACCCTCGTTTTGAGGTGCTGGAAGAGGGTCAGACCAACATCCTGCGGGGCCGGGCGGTGGACGAGGCGCTGGCCTGGGCCGCGGACGACGAACAGGCCGTGACCCTCTTTGCCTTGCTGGGCGAGCGTGAGCTGAGACGTACCCTCGAAAATCTCGTAGAGCGCCGTCTGGATGTGGAGGAGGCCCTGTCCCAACTACCTCGAGACGTTCTGGACCACTGGCGACGCGCCCTGGCTGAGCGACAGGAACAGGTGCTGAACGGACTGCTCGCCACGCCCGGGTGGGTGCAAGCCGTGGCCACTCTCCAGGACAGTTCCGGTACCAACGCGGACGACAGGATGGAGATCCAGCGTCGAGCCGCTCTGGAGGCCGTGTTGGGCGCGACGGGGCCCCTGGCGGACAAGCTGGCCTCTCTGGGCTATTTGAGTGAGATCAACCTCTCGGGAGGCAGCGCCAAGGTCTGGCCGGGCGGCAAAACCCAGCTCGCCGAGGTGAAGGCAGCTCTGCGTTCGCTGCGTGACCTCTGGAAGAGCCAGTCCCCATTGTTGGAACTGACGATCGCACCTCAGGACGAGAAACTCGCCGGGGCCTTGCCTGCGCTGAAAGCGCTCTTCTCCTTCGCCTGCCAGCGTTATGAGACTTTCAAGGCAGAGCGAAACGCCCTGGACTTCGACGACCTGGAGTATGGCGCTCTGCGACTGCTGGAAGAGAATGCCGGGGTGCAGGAGCAGTGGCAGGATGAGGTACATGCCATCCTCGTGGATGAGTTCCAGGACACCAATGGGCGCCAGCGCGATCTGGTAAACCTCTTGAATGGCGATCTGGGCAGGCTCTTCGTAGTGGGCGATGCCAAGCAGTCCATCTATCGCTTCCGGGGTGCCGACGTGACCGTCTTCCGGGCTGAGCGGGAGCGAATCGAGGGGGAGGGGGGCGCGGTCCTGGAGATCGACGTCTGTTACCGCGCCCATCACGACCTGGTGGAAGGCCTGAACGATCTGCTGCGGCCGGTGTTGGGTGAGGAAGCGGAGCCGTATCGTCCCTGGGCGGAGCCGTTCGCGCCCTTACGGCATTTTCGCGAGGCGGCTGGCCCTGGCTTCGTGCCGGCCCACGTGGAGCTGCACCTCACTGTGGGCAGCAAGGCTGGCGGGGCGCTGGACCGGGCCGCCGATGCCCTGGCGGCACGCCTCCTCGGACTGGTAGAGGGGGGCGACGTTCAGATCGAGGTGGATGGCCAGCTGGTGCCTCTGGAATATGGTCACATCGCCGTACTCTGCCGCGCTTCGACCTCTTTCGGCGCCTACGAGGACGCCCTGGAGCGCGCCGGGGTGCCTTTCCTCACCGTGGCCGGGCGAGGGTTCTACACCCGGCCCGAAGTCCGGGACCTGCTCAATGCGCTTCAGGCCCTGGCCGACCCCACCGACGATCTGGCCCTGGCCGGCCTGCTGCGGTCGCCGGCCATGGCTCTCTCGGACGCGGCCCTCTACGAACTGTGTGAGTTGCGCCGCAGAGGGGAGCCGGCGGTCTCCCTGTGGGACGTATTGTTGGAGCAGGGCCATGCACTGCGCGGCGACGAAGGCCTCCGCGCCGGGCGAGCGGCGGGCATTTTGGACGATCTCCACCACCGGGTGGGAAGAGCATCTGTGGCGGACGTGATCAAGGCCTTCCTGGATGTCACCGACTATCGGGCCGCGCTGATACAGGCCGGACAGGCCCGAGGGGCCCGCAACGTGGCCAAGCTCCTGGCCGACGCCCACACCAGTGGCATCGTAGGGGTGGGCGAGTTTGTCGAGTACGTGAACGGCCTGCGCGACACGGGAACCAGGGAGGGAGAAGCGCGCGCCACCGCGGAGGGCGCCGTACAGATTATGAGCGTCCACGCGGCGAAGGGGTTGGAGTTCCCTCTGGTGGTCATCGGAGATGCGACCTACGGCCGGAGGGGAGGAAACTCGGTGCTCGTCGATGGGGAGCTGGGGGTGCTGCTGCCTCTGAAAGACGAGGAGGGCGAACTGCCCGCGGTCTATCGTCTGGGGAAGGAGCGCTCCGACGACCAGGAGGATGCGGAAGCCGATCGGCTGCTGTACGTAGCGGCGACTCGAGCGCGGGAGAAGTTGATCCTCAGCGGAATCATAGGTCTGAAAACGGATGGCTCCATTTCCAAACTGGGTGGATGGTTGGGGAAGCTGAGCGCTCCAGAGGGCCTGACCGTGGAGGGCACACCCCTCGACCACGACGAAGAAGGATCCCGGGCCATTACTCTTGAGATGCAGGTGGGGGAGACACCGGTCTCCTGCACCATCTATGAGCCTGGGTACACCTGGGACCACCCGCCGCGAGAAACCCCGTCAGAAGCGAGGGAGGCCCAGACTGTGCCGCCGCCCCTCCTGGAGGCGTTAGTGGCCGGGGAGGAGCACGCGGACCTACGGACGAAGGAGCGGGAGCAAGAGCCTCCTCGACAGGTGTGGCGCGTAGTGCCTGACGTCCCCGAGCCCTCGGCGCCGAGGTGGGTCGTTGGCTTACTGGTTCACGAAGCGCTGGAGGTCTGGCGCTTTCCCGATGGCGGGTTCGAGGGCTGGGTTCAGGCCCGCGCGCGAGAATATGGGATCGCCGATCTGGGGCAGCTGAAGGATGCTGTCCGTAGCACGGAGAGGCTACTGCGACGCTTCCAGACCCACGCGCTGTTTGGGGAGATGGACGGTGCAGACCGGAGGCTCAGCGAGGTACCCTACAGCCGCACCGTGGACGGCAGGGTGGAGAACGGCATCATCGATGCCCTCTATCTGCGGGACGGGTCGTGGACCATAGTGGAGTTCAAGACCGACGAGTTGAGAGACCAGGCGGACCTGGACAGGTTGCTGGCTGAGGAGGATTACCTCTCCCAGGCACAGCGGTACGTGGCCGCGGTGGAGCACCTGCTGGGGCAGCGGCCCCGCTCGATCCTGTGCCTGCTGAACTATGCGGGGGGCGTGCGCCTGCTCCACCCGCTGGAAGGCGCCGAGCGGGAAGCCTCCCCCTCGACGTGAACGAGGCTCGGGGTTTTCCCTTCGCCTCAGTGAGAAAGGAACGGTCATGGCCAGAGTACCCATCAAGGACCTGGAGATAGGAGGAACCATCAGCGGCCAAGTCTACCTGCTGGCCGAGTCGAGGGTTGACAAGACCAAGAAGGGGGACCCCTACCTCAGGGCCACCCTGGCAGATAGCACCGGCCGTTTAGCGGCCCGCTACTGGGACTTAACCCCTGAGATGGTGGAGCAACTGGGAGTGGGCTCTGGCGTGCGTATCTACGGCACCGTGGAGGAGTTTCCCGCGGGGACTCGCCAGATCCGTATCGAGCGCCTCCAGCCTGTGGAAATCCGGGATTTCTCCCCCTTCCTGCCCCAGGCCAAGCGAGACCGGGAGGAGATGCGACAGGAGTTGTTGCAGGTGCTGGCAGACATCGAGGACCCCTACCTCTCCCGGTTGCTCGACCGCCTGTTCGGGGACGAGGAGTTCGAAGCCACCTTCAGCAGGGCGCCGGCCGCCAAGAGGTACCATCACGCCTGTATCGGCGGACTGCTGGAGCACACCCTGGCCGTGGTCAGGCTGTGCTCCTTCGTTGCCCATGAGCACACCGAGATCCATCGCGACCTGCTCCTGACGGCGGCGATATTGCACGACGTGGGAAAGGCCACGTCGTATACCCTGGGTCCGGTTCTGGATCTCACCGAGGAGGGCAGACTCATCAACCACGTCGCCCAGGGGGCGTTGGCGGTGCAGACGGCCATCGACAGCCTTGAGGGCTTTCCTCAGAATCTACGCAACCGCCTGCTACACGCCATCCTCGCCCACCACGGAGCCTTGGAGCGGGGCTCTCCCGTAGCGCCCCAGACGATGGAGGCCCTGGCCCTGCACCACGCCGACTGGATGGATGGAGACGTCCGTGGTTTTCTCGATTTTGTGGAGAGCGAACCCCCCTCGGCGGACGGCTGGACGGGATTCTCCAGTATGTTCGGGACGCGGCTCTACCCGGGCCCTGTGGAGTCGCCTGAAGAAGACGAAGAGGTGGAACAGCTCCCCTTCTAGGGCTTTCTTGACCATGCGTTGGTGCACAAGGTCTCGGCCAGTCCCTCCCCAAAGGGCTCATCCTGAGCTGCATGCTGAGCTGCGTCCTGAGCCTGTCGAAGCCTGCCCTGAGCCCGGCCGAAGGGGACGCAGGTCGTATTGACAATCGTCAATAGTTGTGCTATAATGGAGAGGTGAGTTGTTAGGCGGCGCCACTACTTCGTCTCCTCTTCGCTCCGGCCGCCTTGAGAGACCCCGCAAGTGGTCCTCATTCCTTGGGGTTGCCGATGGCAGATCGACGAGGAAAGTCGATCCAGCGTTCTCCTTTCGTCAGCTCGGACTTCTCTGTGTGCTGTAGTTCTCGAGTTGCTCACTGCGTGGGTCAGGAACCGGACTAACATCATTTCGGCGTAGGTCAGCGCCGCTAGGAGGATGCCATGACCGCTTCTGAGGATCGCATCGTGCAGCTTGCCGACAATATCCGCCGATTTAGATCGGAGGGCGTCGACAAGACGCTATCCGAGCAGGATACCAAGGCGGTTTTGATCGAACCCCTGCTGGAGCTCATCGGATGGGACGTTCACGATCCCGCCCAGGTCACGAGGGAGGATCGACCGACCGAACGGCCAGTGGACTACTCGCTCAAGATACGGCGCGACCCTGTCGTTCTGGTTGAGTGCAAGCGGCTGGCCAATAGGCTTGATAGCTCCAGGGATCTCGAGCAGGCCTTGGCCTATGCCTCCGCTGCGGGAGTCAGATGGTGCGTCCTGACCAATGGTTGCGTTTTTCGGATCTACAACAGCCTCGCGCCCGAAGTGGCCCAGAAGAAGTTGCTCGAGGAAGTGAATCTCGCTGGTGTTGGTCAGACTGACGGACTGTCTCCCGACAGAGCAGTGCAGAGCCTCGAGCTGATCTCGCCCCAGAGCATCGAGACAGGGCGAATCGACGAGGCTTGGGAGGAGCGGTACACTGGGACTAAGGTGCGCGAGGTGGTGAAAGAGCTGTGGAGCAAGCCGGACCCAGGTTTGGTCAATCTGGTTAGACAGCGTATGAGGGAGCGCGGCCGAACACTGAGCAAGAAGGAGACCAGCCGATGGCTGCGCGCGCTTGATGTTAAGGTCGATGCACGCCCGGCAGCAGTCCCTCAAGGGAAACGAGAGCGGAAGCCTGCACCGAAAGCAGAGGGCCCGACGCGGATCACAGTGGGCACTTATAGCGATGAAATCAAATACTCGTATGAGATTCTGACCAAGACTGCTGAGTGGTTGATAGGCCAGCGCAAGCTCAAGGCCTCCGACTGCCCCATTGCGACCGGGCGGAAGAGGAATCTGGTGATTACGGAAGCCAGGCACAGAGACGGCGGGCAGTTCACAGCGCCTCGGCGGCTGTCCAATGGGCTCTGGTTGGAGACTCACTTCAGCACCAAGGGCTGCATGCGGAGCGCCTGTAAGCTCCTTGAGAGGTTTGGGTACTCTGGAGAGATGCTGGAAGTCGAATAGGTGTCATGAGCAGGCGGAGTTGCGACGATGGGCTTGCACTGAGCGTGGAAGGCACCGGCAAACAGCCGACTCGATTGGAGGGGGAATGGGACCAGAACTCAGCAGTCCATACGGTGGTGAGCAGTCGACTTCAAAGACCGGAAGGCCAGAGTGCCGGCCGTTCGGGGACCCGGCTACGGCCCGCGTTTTCGTAATCGGCCATGACCCCAGGCTGCAGAAGAGCGATGCTCAGGCAGCCACAGTATTCTTTCTAGACTACCTGGAGGCAGGGAGACCGACCAAGAGGTCCGAGGCGGCGAAATACGACCTCGGTTCTGCAACAGTGCAGTATATCGAGCACCTGACGGGGGGCAAAGTGCCCGTTTCTGAGATGTACTTCACCAATCTGTGCAACGAGTTCTTGGCGCGTCCCGACAAGGGTGGTACGGTCCTGATTCCAGATGAAGTAGCTGACCGAGGGATAGCCGCAATCGAGAAGGCCCTCATGCGGGGCGAGCCCCAAGTGATCGTACCGATGTCCTTGCAGGTTTCCTACCACCTGGCGCGCTCAGGCTTCGTGTCCATGACTGAGGAGCGGCGCGAGGCTTTCCTTTCGAAGGCGGCGCCCAAGCCCGCGTATGCTGAGCGCGGGGCATACGTGCAGTCGCGGTCGCGGACATTCCTAGAGGTATGCGGCAGGCAGTTCTTGCACGGTAGCATAGCGGTCGTCCCGGTAGTACACGTGAAGGCTTGGCCACTGCGCGGACCTTTCAAGGCATATGAGTCGGCGATGCAGGCAGCAGCGGCCAAGATTCAGCGGGCCCTGCCGCCGTCAGGTTGAGTCTGGCAGCAAGGAGTATCTCCGTGGGCGTCCCCTGCGCCGAGCCTGAGTTGGAGGAGGAAATCCGGTGAACATACAGCAGGAAGATTTCGTTAACGTTGTGCAGAGGGCGCGGGTCCTGGGTTGCCGAGTGCCCACTGGCCTGGCACTACTCCCGAGGAACTTCGATAGCGCAACTAGCAAGGATCAGTTGCTGCATGAGAGTGAGGCGCCTACTGTCAGAATCCTTTGGCGGAGGGCTCGGTTGGAAGAGACGCCGATCGAGCCTGAAGGGGAGCGATTCCCGCAGATATCGGAGAAGAGCTTCGAGGAGTGGGTTGGCCCAACGATTTTCGCCAGCGCTGCACTGCTTAGCCAGAATCCAGCGGTTGTCTCCGTCGCTCTGGGAGTGATTTCCAACTACCTCACGGATTGGTTCAAAGGCACGGCGATGGATCGCAGAAAGGTAAGACTAGACGTAGTGGTTGAGACTGGCAAGAGTCAATACAGCAAGCTCCACTACGAAGGACCAGTCGAAGGCTTGCAGGATCTGGCCGCTATTGCGCGGGAGGTTGGGGCGAGTGAACCCAAGGGTGACTGAGTTTCTCGACCATTTTCGGAAGACGGTTGCCGAGTGCGAGCGGTTCTGCTACGCAGCGCGAGCGACGGAGTTTCAGACTCAGTCAATCCTGACTCTTGACGCGCTGGAATCCGAGATAGCGGAACTCAAAGCGAAGATGGTTGAAACGAAAGATGAGGACGCTGCTAACTGCTTGCTGAGTCTGAGCCTCGCAGCGAGGGCGCTATCGTATGAGTTGAAGATGTGGGTAGCTCTGAAAGACGATTCTGCTGCTTCGGCCTGGGACTCCTTGGTCGAAGCACAGACCTGCGCCTCACGCGCCATTCGTGCACACGCGATATCCGACCATCTTGAGCGATACGTGGAGAGACTGGAAGTACTTGAGAGAGTGCTGTTCCCTCCCATAACCTTCATGAGCCTCAGCATGGTCATCCGGGAAAGCCGATGCTCGATTTGCGATTCCCGGTACGGCGAATGCGACCACGTGAAAGGCGAAGTCTACATGGGAGAGATGGTCGGGCGTGTCATCACAAAGGCAGATCCCCTGGGGACGTCGATTGTTCCAGACCCCGCCAACAAGCACGCTCGTCTCGTAGCCATTTCAGACGGCGACGCCATGCGTGATTTGTTGACTTGGCGCCTCATCCCGCCTTCTCAGGACGAAGGAAGCACGACAGGGCTATGAGCAGCGGCGTGGGATCTGGCGGCAACGCTCGTGGCAGGCCCTCAGGCAACCGCCGCGTCGCTCAGGAGGGGCCGACGAATGATGGAGGTGTTCGAACACAAGGGAAAATGGTGGCTGCCGGGCGAGGAGAGCAACCAGATTGACGGTACTCTTACGTACTCGCCAATCGACGGCGTTATCCTGCAGCTCTCTGGTGCCTTCGCAGATCTCTCACGTGCCATCGGAAGGCAGGGCCTCTCGACTGCGAGGCTGATCCTCGGAACTACAGCGTCTGGCACTCGGATCACCCTGCTCAGCTGCGCAGAGACACATAGGTCGTTGAGGGGGATACCCGGCGATGGCTACCCGACCAGTTCCCACCGCGCGGAGGTAGCCCTTGTTGGATCCCACTTCCCTGACCACGAGGCGGTGACTTTTGACGCTGTGCGCGTCCACTACTCGCATTTGGATTCCTGGGCGAGCTTGGGCTACTTCGACTTCGCCAGGGAGGATGACATGGCGAAGATATCATACGGATCGCCGGAGCCCAGGGTAGCCCACCTGCATGAAGGCCTTACGGTCTCCCTCACCTCGGCAGGCTCGGAGCACTGGGAAGGGTCCCCGCCGAGACGTGTCACGATCGAGCGCGAAGCGCGGATAGGGATACAACTGGGTGAGCGCACTCGATTTGACAGGTTTCTCAGGCCGATTCGTCTGATACAGATCTTCCTTGCGCTGGGAGTCGGTACAACTGTCCACCAACTCAAGGTTGGGGCGACACGAGAGGAGATGCTCGAAGATGTCCGGGTGCCGCAGGAAGTCGAGATCTTCTACCAGCCTCCACGCGCTCCGCTGCAGCAAGAAACGCTACACCATTCGGAGATGACGTTCACGCTCGCTCACATGGACGATAGATTCGAGCCGTTCTTGCGCAACTGGTTCGATAGCGCCGACTGTCTGGGGCCTGTTGTCGATCTATACTTCGCGACGCTAGCTGAGTCGGGCATGTTCGCCGAACATCGCTTCCTCACTCTGACGCGTGCTCTGGAATCCTTTCACCGGCGGCGGTATGGGGGGCAATACCTAGCACCCGAGCACTACCAGCCAGCATACCACCATCTTGTCAGCGCAATCCCTGACTGGGTCGTCCCAGACCACCGAGATGCGCTGACAACAAGACTCAAGTACGGCTATGAGTACTCTCTCCGGAAACGATTGAGAGATATCTTCAACGCCTATGAAGCGGTTCTGAGCAGTGCGTTTCCCGACCCCACCGCTTTCATCGACAAGGTTGTGAAGACCAGGAACTACCTCACCCACTACGACGAAGACGACAGGCAGGGTGCGGCGACGTGCGGCCTACAGCTCCACCGCCTCGCGACTCAGCTGCGCACGCTTCTTGAGGTATGCTTGCTCGGCGAAATCGGCTTCACTTCAGAGGAGTTGCAGATGCAGGTGGAGCGGATGTCGTCTCGCAGAGTGGTTGAGGCCATCCAGTACGAATAACCGCAGTCAATCGACGATTCAGGCCGACAGAGGGTCGAACCGGCCTGGTGGTGCCACCCGGCGCGGAGTTGAAAAGCCCAGGAGATGACGAGGAGGAGACCGTGGCTACCCTGGACAGCCTCGCTCCTTTCCTCAACGAACTTATGGGCGCTGCGGGGGAGAAAGACCCATACGTGCCCAGCGGGCCCCACGTGCGGGGCAGGGAGCAAGTCAAGCTCCTCGCCACCGGCGTCAGCGCCAGTCCGCGCCTCTTCGAGGAGGCGGTGTCCCGCGGGTCGGCCGGGGCACTGCCACGATATGTTGACCACTCGACCATTGCTGCTGCATGGCGGTGATGAATCATGACGGAAGACACCAGGTGTGAGGCAACACCGATGCAGACGTATCTTGAGGATCTCACGCAGACCCTGACTGAGAATCAGGAGTTCCTTCGAGAGAACGCCAAGGAGCTCTCTGACGAAGCCGTAGAGTTCATCAACGACGCCATAGACTATGTCGCGCTAGTCACCAAGGCAGAGCGGAGTACAAAACTGTACGTTGAACGTTCGATGGCGATCTTCGTATATCATATCCTGATGCCATTCAGCTACGCGATCTACCCGGAGGTACTGCTCGGGAACCTTCCCGGATGTTTCATGCAGCTTAGACTGGTGCACGAATCGCTGGTGAAGTGCTATGCTGCCGACTCATGGTACCCGGATGAGACCTTCTTTCAGGACAGACTAGCGTTACTGGAGAAGAACGGCCCACGCACCGGCAGGCTCATGAGAAAGCTAGGAAGGCAGCTGGGATTCGACAACGAGTTTGTGGACTTGTGGAATCACCTTTCCCGGGAGTGGATTCACACGAAGGGGATAGTGGACAGAGTGGTGGATCGGCTAGCTCAGGAAGGGGACGTGCCGCCTTGGGCCCTGGTTGTGCCTCTCAACTACACAGAGGACGACCTTGATGCCCTCGACAACTTGCGCGAGCAGATATCCCGGTTCAGAGGCCTTCTACAGGTCACGATGGAGCAATACCAGCAGGAACTCGGCTTCTGATCTTCTAAGCCTTCTGCGTCGGCTCGCAGTCGCCCGCGGTTATCTGCGTCACCAGATCCAAGTCGAACTGGTCGCGATGTTCTTGTCGTGAACCTGCGAGCACCAGCGCCAACCCCGCGATCAGTGCGGAGGACCTTATGCTCATCCTGGACGATCTGACCACTTTCCTCAATAACTTCATGGGCGAGGCGGGGGGCAAAGATCCATACATGCCCAGCGGGCTCCAGGTGCGGGGCCGGGAGCAAATCAAGCTCCTGGCCACCGGCGTCAGCGCCAGCCTACGTCTCTTCGACGAGGCGGTGGCGCGCAAAGCCGACGCCCTCCTGGTGCACCACGGTTTGAATCTCCCGTCATCTGCGATCTTGGCGTCTCCCAGCCCGCGCGAGAAAGGAAGGAAGTAGAGTGGATCTTGCAGGCAGGTCGGTCTGGCAGGTGGCCGCAGGGGACAACAAGCGGCGATATGATGATATCTGTCTCAAGTACGACATCATGATGATAGGTTCCGGAGAGAGGGGCCCTTTCGATGAGGAGACCTATCGTGACAAGAAGGAATCCACGAAAAAGGCCCTACGACGCTTCTACTGCGATGTCAAACCTCTCGACATTGTGCTTCTGCGGCTGGGGAGCGGGAAGGTGCTGGCCGTTGGCGAGGTAGCAGGCGACGAGGCTCTGCACGAGGAGGAGTTTGGCGATATCGATGGCTGGAGGCTGCAACATGTCAGGCAAGTTCGGTGGGTTACGGGGGGACACGAGTTTGCACAGGGTACTTTTGGAGGCCGGCTCAGCCGAGTGAAGAAGACCGAGGTTCTGAGGTGGGTACACGCGTTCAGGTTTCCCGTGGAGGCAAGGACCCGCCCTCTCTGTGATTTGCCCGCGGATACAGGAGAGCTCAGCGACGAGGAATTGGGTGCTCTGTTGGTCGAGAATGGTATGTCTGCCAACCGAGTGGCCCGACTACAGGCGACCATGGCGTCGCTTCGCCCTCTCGTCGAGTGGTACGGAGAGGACAAGAAGGAGAGGCCCCGGAGGCCTTCTGAGCACGAAACCATAACCTACCTGGTCGTGCCGTTACTCTTCGCTCTGGGCTGGTCTGAGAAGACGGTCGCCATCGAGTGGAACAACATAGACATAGCGCTATGGGATCAAGTAGAAACCGAACAAATACAGCCCACCTATGTCATCGAGGTGAAGTCGTTGGGCAAATCGGTGTTCGCCCCCGAGGGGCAAGCTATCGGCTATGCCGAGGACCTCGACTGCGAACGGTTCTTCGTAACCGACGGAGTCCGATACGCGTGCTTCGGAGACGGCGGGGGCGAGTATACTCCCCAGTCCTATCTGAACATCACGCGCCTGCGGAATGAGTACCCCGTCTACGATGACAAAGCAGGGGGCCGTTGTGGAGGGGCGGTTGACTCACTGCTGAGCATGGCTAGATGAGGTTTTGCCGGATAACGGCCGCGTTGAACGGCGCGTCCAGCTATCTGGATCAGAAAGGCAGCGGCCGGAGACCGCGACGAGTGCACGATGGTTACCCTTGACGATCTGGAGACCTTCCTCGACAACTTCATGGGCGACGCGGGGGGCAAAGATCCCTACATGCCCAACGGGCTCCAGGTGCGGGGCAGGGAGGAAGTCAAGCTCCTCGCCACCGGGGTGAGCGCCAGCGCCAGCCTACGCTTCTTCGAGGAGGCGGTGGCCCGCAAGGCCGACGCGCTCCTGGTGCACCACGGAATGAACATGCCAGGGGGCATGCTCGTGGACACCATCTTCACCCGGAGGCTGCGCTTCCTCTTCGAGCACGAGCTTTCGCTTTTCGCCTACCACTACCTCCTGGACAGCCACCCCGAGGTCGGCCACAACGTGCAGATCCTGCGGGGTCTGGGCGCCCAGCCGACGGAGCCTTATTGTGAAGGTGGTTGGGGATGGTACGGGGAGTTCGAGATGCACGCTGAGCCACGTCCTGAGCTTGTCGAAGCCTGCCCTGAGCGCAGTCGAAGGGGATGGGGCGCAGGGTGTATCGAAGGACGCACCCCGACCTGAGGGTGTGGGCTGCTTCGCACGCCGCGATAGCCTGAGCTCAAGTATCAGCTCTCCGCACGCACCCGCGCATGAAGTATTGACATACAGCAAAGGTTGTGCTATAATAGAGAAGTGGGGCATAGGGCGACGCCACGACATTGTCTCCACTCGCACCGGCCGCCTTGTCAGGCCCCGCATGTGCTCCTCATTCGTTGGGGTTGCCGATGGCAGATCGACGAGAAGGGTCGGCTCAGCGTTCTGCTTTCCTCAGCGCGAACTTCCTTGTGTCGTGTAGTTCTCGACTCGCTGTCTCCCTGGGGGACCATTCCGACCATCCTGGCCCGCGTAGGACGAACAGAGGCGGCAGTTGATGACGGCCCGCCAGCGCACCTCAACCGCGTCCTTGTCGCGGCGGCCCGCCTTGAGCAGCACTTCGTTGCGGAGCATGGCCGGAAGACCGTCGCCCACGTGAGATTGCTGGAGATGTGCAGTGCGAGAAGCGAAGGATTGGGACGAGGACTACTTGGATAAGTTGCCGGTGGGCGAGTTTGACTGGCTGGAAGTGAAGGGAAGACGCGCTGTGGACTTGACCCTGACGAGAGTGCGAGAGCGAGACGTGCGCCATAACTTGTCGAAGGCTGTATGCGCGCTTGCCAACAGCGGTGGTGGGGTCATCGTTCTTGGTCTCAGCAACCCAGAGAATGAGTGGCAAGTAGATGATGGAGGTATAGACCTTCGCATGAAGCGGCCCAACACACGTGAATGGTTGGAGGACATCATCCCAACACTGGTTGATCTCCCGCTCACGTCCTTGAACGTTTATGCCATGCGGAGGGCGTCTGCGGACTCTCAAATCCAGGCTGGAAGAGGTGTCTTCGTGCTAGACATAGCTGATAGCGAGCAAGCTCCACATCAAGCAATCGACAACAAGTACTACGCGCGCGTTGGTGGCAAGTCTCGACCGATCGGACATCGACTGGTGGCTGACATCCTTGGGCGAAGGCGGTACCCAAAGATCGAACTGGAGTTCGAGATCGTGTCAAGCATCTACATAGCACGCGATCCTTTCCCATTGCACGTCGATACAAAGCCACCGCAACGCAAACGCAGGGTGGATCTGATCTTGAGGGGAAGGAATGTTGGGCGCGTCTACGCTAGATATGTGAGCGGCTTCATCCGCTTGCCTGTGTCTCTCCTGCCATACCCTGAATTCCAGCTGGAAGATGCGGATTTGGAGGATATCGATGGTGCCCAGTACATCTTGCGGGTGGTAGACAACACGCGTAGGGATGTTGTGAAGGGCGGTCTATTCGGCGCAAGCGAGTACGGGCCTTCGTGGTTTGATCCGATACTGCCTAACTTGGCTCACACTTGGAAATGGGAGTTGCCAGCGGACTTTCACATGGAGGCCGTCACCGACGAGAGAATCCTGTGGGAAGTGTATGCCGACAATGCACCGAAGAACAGCGGCAGCATCTTGGTGCGGGAGATTGGATTCAGCTCGAAGAAGTAGGCCAGGCAAACCGGGATCTGATTCAGCAGCGCTGTCGCGACAACGGCTTCACGAACACTTGGTCAGCCTGAAGCATTTCAGTGACACAGCGGCCAGGTCCGCATGTATGAGATGAAAGCCAGGGTTAGCCCGCCGCTTGGGCGACCGAAGCGGCAGGCTCTGGTGAATGTATCACGGACGGGTGCCGGTAGTGCCAGTCGTGCACGTGAAGGCGTGGCCACTGCAAGGACGTTTCAGGGCATACGAGTCGACCATGCAGGACGCAGTGACACGTGTTGGGGGGTGCATGGTGAGCTAAGCCGGTGTCTTCCGCCCAGCTACTCGGTGCGCGGGCATACCTGCGCGACCGAGCATTGCGCGGATAGTCTTGCCAACCGAGGAGAGGAGGCGTACAGTGTCCGAAGAAGAGATCCGTGACGAGTCGCTCGAAGAGCAGATACTGCGCAGCATGCTGCAGAAGCTTGCTATGTGCGATGAGTTCGACGCTTCGAGTCTCGACAAGATAGGGAAACTGTGTGAAGAGCGCGGCCTAGCCAAACCCGACTTGGTGAGGGAAGCAGTGCTGGTGAAGCAGGGGGAGGACGCATGAGGCTGCTTGAGCTGGAGATTCACAATGTCCGAGGGATTCGAGACTTGGTGATCAAGCCAGGGGGCAACAACCTCGTGATCTATGGCCCGAATGGATCTGGGAAGAGTGCTGTGGTTGATGCGATCGATTTCCTGCTGACGGGGGAGATGTCGCGCCTGACCGGGCCAGGCACCGCTGGGATTACTCTCCGCAAACATGGGCCGCACATCGATGGCGAGGCCAAGGACTCAGAGGTGGCTGCGACGATCATGCTGCCGGATGTGGCCGAGCCGGTGCGGCTGAAGCGATGCATTGCCCAGCCCAAGGTGGTCCAATGCGACGAGGGGGCCGAGATGCATGTGCAGTGGCTTGAAAGCCTTGCACACCGCGGCCAGCACATGCTCACGCGGCGTGACATACTGAGATTTGTTGCAGCGGAGGCGGGAACTCGCGCACGGGAGATTCAAGAAGTCCTGAATATCTCCGAGGTCGAGGCAATCCGTAAGGCGCTTGTCACAGCGCGCGGTGATCTTGCCAAGGAGACCGAGTTGGCGGCGCGGGCTGTTGAGAAAGCGAAAGGGGCCGTCATCGCGACAACCGGTGACAAGGCATTTGACGCTTCGGTCGTACTGGAGCATGTCAACAAGCATCGTGAGACCCTCGGTGGCGGCCCTGTCGAGCGAGCGACCGACGCTGAATTGAAGAGAGATCTGGCTGCACCGTCGACGGCCTCGGCTGCGCCGCAGGTCAGCCTGAAGCTGGTGCAGAGAGATCTGCAGAACCTTCGTGAAGTTGTGGATGAGGAGGAGAAATCCAGGACTGCCCAAGCCCACGATGAACTCGTGAGCTCGTTGGAGGCGTTAAGGTCCTCGCCCGAGTCAATCCGGGCGCTGGCTGTACTGGAGCTCACTCAACTGGGGATGGAGCTCATCGACGAGAGCGGGAGTTGCCCATTGTGTGACACTCCGTGGCCGCCTGGGAAGTTGCTGGAGCACCTGGAGCAACGTGCTGAGGTGGCGGAGAGTGCTGGCAAGGACCAGAAACACATCACGGATCTGGCGCAGAACCTGTTGTCCAAGGTGGACAAGCTGACTGCGACGCTGACGACATTGATCAAGGTTTTGGAGCCGTTGGGTGTGCAAAAGGAACTCGATCGGCTCCAGTCCTGGTCTGGGGACCTTGAGCAATTGTCCGACGTGCTGACATCGCCTGTTGAGAAGTATCCCGACGACAGATTCAATCGGGAATGCGTGGCGGCAATGCTTTCCCCGGATGACCTGGCAGAGTGCCTCGACCGGGTTGGTGCCGTCGTGTTGGAGAGTTACCCGGAAACAAGTCCGCAGCAGTCTGCTTGGGATGCTTTGACCAAGCTGGGCGAGAATCTGAAAAGGCTGGAAGGGGAAGAGGCCGAACTGCGGGCAACCGCGCGCTCATATCGTCGAGTAGAGAAACTTCTCGAAAGCTTCCTGGCGGCAAGAGACGAGATCCTGGGTGGACTGTACGATCATGTCAGGGACCGCTTCGTTCAGTTGTACAAGGAGATTCATGGCCAAGACGAGGAAGGCTTCTCTGCGGTGATAGAACCCCACGAAGCTGCACTCGAATTCGACGTCGACTTCTATGGACGCGGCGTGTATCCCCCTCATGCGTTGCACAGCGAAGGTCATCAGGACAGCATGGGGCTGTGTCTTTACTTGGCGCTCGCGGAGCACCTGACAAAGGGTCTCATCGACCTGATAGTGTTGGATGACGTTGTGATGTCGGTCGATAGTGATCATCGGAGAGGGGTGTGCGACGTACTCGCCCGTGCGTTCGCAGATCGCCAACTCTTGATCACAACACACGACAAGACGTGGGCGAGAGAACTTTGCGCCGGTGGCGTGGTGGACTCGCGAGGCATGATCGAGTTCTATAACTGGCACGTTGACACTGGGCCGGTCGTGGGCTGCGAGCAAGACATGTGGCACCGGCTAGAGGAGGACCTCGACACGAATCAGATCGCATCTGCGGCTGGGCGACTACGGAGAGACTCAGAGCACTTCTTCAGCATGGCCTGCGACGCGCTGAAAGCGCCCGTGCGGTACAGGCTGGACGGTCGACTAGAGCTGGGTGACTTTCTTCCAGCTGCTATGGGGCAGTTCCGGAGATTGCTGCGGCAGGCCAAGCAGGCAGCACAATCGTGGGGTGACCAAGAGGCTTTCGAAGCTCTGATCGAGGAGGACAGTATTGCCAGCCAGGTATACACCCGCACAAACGCTGAGCAATGGGCTTTGAATGCTAACGTTCACTACAACAACTGGGCCAACTTCTCGGCAAATGACTTCCGGCCTGTAGTCGAGGCATTTCGAGATCTGTGCGGCCTGTTTGTCTGCAGTAAGTGTGAGGCTATGCTCGGCACTGCCGAGAAAGGGCACACGCCCGTAGCGGTGCGGTGCAGTTGCGGAAACGTGAACTGGAATCTGGAGAAGAGGGGCGCGGCGTGACGGTCCACCTGCAAAGGATGAACAGGAGCACTGCATGATTGCCCTAGACGATCTCATGGGCTTCCTCAACGACTTCATGGGCGACGTGGGGGACAAAGACCCCTACATGCCCAACGGGCTCCAGGTGCGAGGCAGGGAGGAAATCAAGCTCCTGGCCACCGGCTCGCACAGCCCTTTTGTAGCGACGAGCCCGTAGGCCGGCTAAGCCGAGTTACTGCAGGAAGTAAGTCGGCCAGAGATATGGGGTGTGAGTGAGACGATGCGCATAGATTCCCGTTATACGCTGGCGGCAAGGGACGATATCGCATCCGCCATTGACCATTTCATGCTGCGAAGGCTGCCCGAGCACGCCAGGAAAGTGGTCCTCGACCTGTTCCGAGGCATCGATTTCCTGCTGCGCGAAAAGGTGACAATCATGGGCGACCGGGCCGATGTCGATGACCTGGACTTCGCGGACGTGCTGAGTGATCTCCGGAAGAGCGATGTCCTTGTCCCAGAGGGCTCGCTGCGCGCTCTTCGACGAATGAGGAATGACGCTGAGCACGCTGGGACATATCCGGACCCAGCAGATCTTGAGCGCGTTGCCAAGTCGCTATTCCCCTTCATTTGGACGTTCATTCAAAGTGAACTAGGGTTCGCTGCGGGCGAAGGTTTTGACAATCGTCACGCGTCCATCCTGGAGGGTCAACCGTTGACCCTGTGCGGCAAGGCAAAGCTGTTTTCGACGGCTGCTTTGCGCCATGTTCATGAGGAGCCGCACTACGGGGTGGAATTTGCGGACAAGGGTGTGGAGTGTGTCATACGTGATCTCGCCGACTGTTGCGGGATCGATCAGGCCCACCGGTCCTTCCCGGAACTGATTGAGCTTCTCATGGACGCCGATGGCGATTGGGCGCCTTGGTATGTGCTCGGTGAGAATCAGTATTCGGAGTTTTGCACCGTCACCCCTGATTTCCTAAATCACGATTCCGGCAAACTGGATGCGCAGACCGCTGAGCGCTATGTCATCCTGGCACGTCATATAGTTAACGAGATCGTCAGCCACACGCGGCGCCCGCGGATGGAGGCAGCGATCCGAGAACGCTGGCCCTACATACTCGATGCTCTGGCCAGGGGATCTCCAGATTCCTATGAAGTCGCGCCAAGATCACTCTCTAGGCGGTCTCGCTTCAGTGTCTTCGGCGAGACTGTAAGCATCCCGTCTACGGGCGTCACTTACCGCGGGGATCAATCTGCGGCTGAGGACTTCGAGCGCGCTATCCGAGAGGCGATGCCTGACCTTCCGGCCGAGTTCAGGGTGCGGTTGGTTGGCGGGGGGGTCCTGAGAATCAGCGGGCCCTCATAGGTGGGGCGACCGTCGATCGCCGCTGTGTGCCCCGCGAGAGCTCATCGCTCCCCACTGGAGCCGTCAAGGTGAGTGTGGGGCGTCACCCGCTGGCTTGCTTCCCAGCGTCGCAGCCGCCGAAGACCATGAACACAAGCTGAACGGATACCAGCACCGAGGCGAAGAATGATTGCATTGCACGATCTTATGACCTTCCTCGATGACTTCATGGGCGACGTGGGGGACAAAGACCCCTACATGCCCAACGGGCTCCAGGTGCGAGGCAGGGAGGAAGTCAAGCTCCTGGCCACTGGCGTCAGCGCCAGTCAACGCCTCTTCGAGGAGGCCGTGGCCCGCAACTCCGATGCCGTCCTGGTGCACCACGGCATGAATCTCCCCCCGGGACAACTCCCGTGGACCGTGCTACAATCACCCTCAGGCCCCGCTGGCTCAGTACACCATCCCCCAGGATGATCGCCTTCTGTACAGAATCGTCCTGAACACCGGGCTCTCCTTACGCAGCCGCTCTCCAGTACCCTTCACTGGCCTCGCCCCGTCACCACTGCGCTACGGGCCGAGTCGCACCCTGCTTGCTGTGCCTTCGACACCCTGTCGGGCTGCTCGGGGTCGCCTCCGGCGAGCCCTGCGCAGCAGCAGCCCTCTGCTCCCTCGTCCGGCCATGCATACGTACACTGGAACAGCCAAGCAAGCCCGTGCCGTATGCAACTCGAAAGAGGTGATGCGCACTCTTCACCCTACCGGTAGGCCAAGAAGCGAGCAAGACTTACTTCGCTTTGTCAAGGCAAGCGAAAGGCGGATTCGTTTCGATAGCAACTGTTAGGAGGCCGAAGGGTTTCCCTACTTAGGGTACTGTTCGGTTCCCGACTGACAACAGTCCGATTGTTGAAGCACGGGCAGGGTAGCAGAGGCCCGCTGTAGTGAGGAGGTAACGAATGAGCCGAGGTAACAGGGCAAGAGTGGTGGTTACGGGCATGGGGGCCATCACTCCTCTGGGGCTGAATGTACAGGATACCTGGCAGGCCTTGATTGAGGGACGTTCAGGCATCGGGCGTATTACGCAGTTTGATGCCTCCGCCTATCCTACTCAGATCGCTGGAGAGGTGAAGGGATTCGACCCCGGCGAGTACATGGATGTCAGGGAGGCCAGGCGAATGGCCCGCTTCAGCCAGTTCGCCGTGGCTGGGGCGAAGATGGCCGTGGAGGACGCGGGGTTGACGGTGGATGAAAGCAACGCGGATGACGTAGGGGTGGTAATAGGCACGGCCATTGGAGGAGGAATGGTGGAGTCAGAAACGGCGCATCTGATTCTGCTGAACAAGGGGGTGCGAAGGGTCCCTCCTCTCTTCGTACCTTCGATGATACCCAATGCGGCGGCCCATCATGTAGCATGCGCTTTTGGTATCAGAGGGTACTCCTCTACGGTAATAGGGGCTTGTGCCTCTGGAAATCAAGCCATCGGCGAAGGGGCCAGGGCTATCCGTGACGGGACTGCCCCGGTGGTAATTTCCGGGGGCACAGAGTCCGCGATGTGTGAGCTTGCTCTGGCCGGGATAGGTGCTATGCGGGCCCTCTCGACCCGCAATCATGAGCCGGAACGGGCGTCCCGTCCCTTTGATGCCGAGCGGGATGGCTTCGTGGCTTCGGACGGTTGTGGCGTCTTGGTTCTGGAGAGTCTGGACCATGCTATGGCGAGGGGAGCCAGGGTCTACGCCGAGGTGTTGGGATATGGCGTCTCCTCCGATGCGTATCATGTCACCGCCCCGCACCCTGAGGGTACGGGGTCTGCTCTTGCTATGCGCCGGGCGATCGCCGACGCAGGTTTGAAGCCTGAGGACATTGGGTACATCAACGCCCATGCCACGGCGACGCCGCTAGGCGATCCGGCCGAGGTGGTAGCGATCAAGAGCGTTTTCGGGTCTCGTGCTTACGAGATACCGGTCAATGCTACGAAGTCCATGACCGGGCACCTGCTGGGTGCGGCCGGTGCGGTTGAGGCGATAGCCACCATTATGACGATCAAGGAGGGCATTCTGCACCCCACCATCAACTACGAGCATCCGGACCCCGAGTGCGACCTGGACTGCGTGCCGAACGAGGCTCGACGGACCCAGGTGGACATCGCGCTTTCCAACTCCTTCGGTTTCGGCGGCCAGAATGCTTGCCTGGTCTTTCGGGGCTGGGAGGCATAGGCAGGCCATGGCGAACGAACGGCGTAGGGCCGCACACATCTCGGGCTGGGGCCGATACGTGCCGACCCGGGTGTTGACC
>Ga0307378_10003098_pt1 | contig 24629 bp, 21 predicted proteins | sample UN1MG_FD_202238 | JGI IMG/M metagenome (GOLD analysis project Ga0307378, IMG submission 202238) | Soil microbial communities from Risofladan, Vaasa, Finland - UN-1 | ecosystem: Environmental > Terrestrial > Soil > Coastal area > Acid sulfate soil | place: Finland: Risofladan, Vaasa | collected...
CCTTCTTCATTATCGTAACCTCCCTATCTAAATAGCGCTAGTACCCTGCCCAGCGTCGTAGGTGTCAAACCCGGGTATACGTCTAGGAACTCGCTCGTCCGGTCCCACCACCCGGTAAGGCGCCAGTACTTCTTGCCTTCTTTAGTGGTGTACCTCTCGAACTTGTAGTTGCAATATCCCTGGTCGGCTTTATAACCGTTGAGCTCGTCTATCATTACGACTAGGGAAAGGGTTATATTATCGGCCCGGTACGTGGTCTCGTTCTCGCCAGGCGTCCCGACGCGGCCTGTGGGAATGGATAACGAGATTGAATAGGCTTGTCTGAACATTTTATTTAGGACCTGCCAGAACTCGGTGTACGACCACGACTCCGGGATAATATACGTGCTCCCCGGCGGGTTCTTCCCCACGTCCCGGGGGTCGAAGTAGAAGACGAAGTCCTCGCTCAGCATGGCCTTGAGGAGGTTGACGTCGCCCCGGTTGAACGCAATCTCGACGTTCTTCAGGACGCAAGCGGGTGACGTAGGCTCGAGGCGGTCCGGCTCCCGGGGCGTCACGCCCTCCTCCTCGCCGCAGGCCAGCGCCAATACGGCGACGACGACAAATGCGATTAGTACCTTCTTCATCTCGTAACCTTATTTAAACGTCGCCAGTATCTTCCCGAGCGACGTAGGCTCTAAGCCCGGCGTTACGTCAGCGTAAACGCTCGTGAAGTCCCACCATCCTACTAACCGCCACCGCTTTTCTTTTTGTTCATTATAATAAACTTCGAACGCGAAGTTGCAGTAGCCGTTGTCGGCGATGAAGCCGTTGCGCTCGTCGACCATTACCAGCAACGATATGGACACGTTCTCGGTCTTATACGTGTTTTGCCCTGGGTCAGGCGTACCGATGCCGCCGGTAGGTATAGAAAGGTTAATCGAGTACGCCATTTCGAATAGGTTGCGTGCGGCGTTCCAGAACTCCGTATACGACCATGACTCCGGGATGACGTACTCGCTCCCGGGCGGATTCTGCCCGACGTCCTTCGGGTCGAAGTAGAAGACGAAGTCCGGGCTCAGGCATTTTTTCAGGAGGTCAATATTCCTTTGGTTGAACGAAGTTTCTACGTTTTCTATAACGTCAGCTGGGTAAACGGGGTTTGTTACTGGTATTCGCGGCCGCGTGATGCCCTCCTCCTCGCCGCAGGCCAGCGCGAGCAACGTTATTATTACGAGGGTGATTATTACCTTCTTCATCGCGCGACCTCCCTAAGTCGGCTTCTCGTACAGTGATAATATATACCAGAGCGGCACCCGCTCGACGCCGGCCAGCGCTTCGCCGCCGCCCTCGGTATCGTCCCACCAGTTCGTTATCCGCCACCGGACCTGCCCTTGCTCGTTCTTATATTTTTCGAACTCGAAGTGGCAGTACCCCTCGTCTGCTATGTAGCCGTTTAGCTCGTCGACCATCACGAGGAGGGACAATTCAACTTTATCGGCCCAATAAGTATTTTCTTCGGGGGCCGGCTCGCCGACGCGCCCGGTGCTAATGGAAAGCGAAACGCTATACGCGCCTTTGAACATATTATACGCGATGTTCCAAAACTCCGTAAAGGTGTAACAGGGCGGCGGCCGGTAGTAACTCTCGGCCGGTTTGGGGCGGCCTATTTCTCCGGGGTCCGTGTAGAAGACGAAGTTGGGGCTCAAGCAATTCTTCAGGAGGTCTATATCTCTCTGGTTGAAAGATATTTCTATATTTTTTAAGACTTCTACCGGCGTGGTTACCGGCGGCGGGGGCGGCGGTTCCTCCTCACCGCAGGCGAGCGCCAGGAGCGCCAAGGCCAAGGTTATCATCCTGTTCATACTAACGCCTCCGAGTTATTCCCGGTAGTATAGCGCTAAAACCTTTCCCAGCGACCCGGGCGCGACGGCCGTACGTTCGTCGTAACCCTCGCTCGTGCGGTCCCACCAGCCGGTAAGGCGCCAGCGTTTTTCGCCTTGCTCGGTCGCGTACTTCTCGAGCGCGAAGTCGCAGAAGCCTTCGTCTATCTTAAAGCCGTTAAGCTCGTCTACCATTACGAGCAGCGATATCTGAACGTTATCCGCCCGGTACGTCGTCTCGTTTTCGCCCGGCGCGCGCAGGGGCGCCACCGGCACGAAGAGTGAAATCGAGTACGCCGTTTCGAGCATACGATGCGCGCCGTTCGTGAAGTCGTCGTACGACCACGACTCCGGGATGACGTAGCGGCCGCCCGGCGGGTTCCTCCCCACGTCGCGCGGGTCGAAATAGAAGATGAATTCCGGGCTTAGGGATTTTTGAAGGTAGTCAATACTGCGCTGGTTGAAAGATATCTGTACCGCTTTTAAGACCTTCGCCGGCGACGTGTATTCGGGCACGGGCGGGGTTTTACCGTCGACGACGGTTTCGTCGCACCCGGTAAACGCCAAAGCCGTTAGCATACAGGCCGCCGGTCGTAATAATCCCCTCATCTTCTCCTCCTTAATAACCTACTTCGCGGCTTCACTCCGTCCCGATATTCTCCGCGGCCCAGAGAGCCAGGCCGCCGCAATCCTCCCGCGGGCGGCGCTCGAGCCGGGCCCCCTCGAGTTCCCACAGGATTACCTCGGCGACGAAGATCTCGCAGCCGGGCATTATATGGCCGCCGAAGCCGCGCCCTTGCCGGCTCGAGAGCGCGAGGTGCGCGTGCACGAACGGCTCGCCCTCCTTGAGCGAGACGTTGCCGGTGAGCGCGCAGATCTCCATCTCCTCGTCGAACTTATTTACTATATACTCCTTTTTTTCGACGTCGAAGATGCCGACCGCGGCCTTCCGGAGCGCCCCTATGCCCGACAGCGCGCCGACCTCGATACCTTCGGCCTTGACTAATTTATTTAATTCCTCCAGCAAGTCGCCGCCCGGCACCAGCCGCCGCACGACGACGCGCTTGACGTTCGTCGCGTCCATACCGTCTCCTTTTCGCGCCGTTAATATATCATACTAATTATGTCGGCGCAAAGAAAAGGCGTCGGGCCGTTTTCCCTTTTTGGCCTATATATTTTGTATTATAATCGCTCGAGCCGTTACTCATCGTAAACATGCCTAAAAACTTCGACGTAGAGGAAGCACCGCCCGAAGGCCTCGCGCGGTTCGACGATTTTCTGGCCGCGTCGCCCCAGGGTACGCCCTTCGCCGGCGCGGCGTGGCTTTCGCTATTGGCGGGGCAGCTGCCCGGGCGCGTCTTCGCGCTGGCCTTCGCCGCCGCCGGCGAGACGCGGGCGCTCGTGCCGGTATGGGAGCGCCGCGGCGCGCTCCTGGGTACGGTGGCGGAGATACCGCCGCTCACGCCGTACTGGGGGCCGTGCCTACCGCCGACCGGGGACCTCCGCGCCGAGCGCGCGAAGGCGCGCGACCACGACGTCCTGGCCGCGGTCGCGGCCGAGGTCCGCCGCCGCTGGCGCTACGCCCGCTTGGCCTGCCACCCTGCGCTGGGCGACGTGCGGCCCCTCAGCTGGGCCGGCTTCCGCGGCGACGCCCGCTACACGTCCATACTGCCGCCGACGCCGGAGGACGAGTTCCTGGCGTCGCTCTCGTCGTCGCTGCGGAACAAGCTGAAGCAGGGCGAGGGGCCGGCGGTCGAGGAGAGCGCGGACGCGGAGCCGTTCGTCGCGATGTACGAGGCGACCTTCGGCCGCCGCGGGATGGCGCCGCCGGTGGCCCCGTCTTTTTTGCGCGCGCTGGCGGCCGAATTCTGCGGCTCGGCCGGGGCCGTTTTTTATTTGAAGAACGAAAACGGCGAGCCGGTGGCCGGGCGCCTCGTCTTGTGGGGCCGGAGGTCGGCGTACGACCTGCTGGCCGCTTCGTTTGAAGAGGGACGCGGCCCGCTCGGCGCGTACTTGCTGTGGCGCGAGGTCCAGGCGGCCTGGAAGCGCGGTCTCCCGCTGGATATGGTGGGCGTCAACGTCGAGGCCATCGCGCGCTTCAAGGAGTCGTTCGGCGGCCGCCTTACGCCGTATTACCAGCTCGCGGCGTACCGCTCGCCGCTGGTTCGGCTGCTGGCCGCGGCCCGGCGGAGGGCCGGGCGGTGATAGGCGTCCACGTCGGCGAGTGCGGGTTGGGGGCGGCGCGGGCCCGCCACGTATTGGCGGAGCTGGCGTTGATGGCGGGGCTGCCGCGGGCCGACGGCTCGCCGGCGGTGACGCTGGCGCACGGCCGCGGCGAGTTCCCTCCCGGGCCCAAGGTCGTGATACCGTGCGAGGCGGAGCACGTCGCCCGGGAGACGCCGCCCGACGTGTGGCGCGACGGCGACGTGGAGGTCCCGATATTGTACCGGGCGCCGGTGCCGAAGGGGGAGGTCGTCGCCCGGGCCGTAGGCGGCGAGCCGCTTATCGTGCGGGAAGGGGAGGCCGTCTATCTGGGCTTCGACGTCGCGGCCGCCGCGGACTACTACCTCAACGGCCGCGGCGAGGTCGGTTGGCCGCGGGACCGGTGCGGCAGGCCGGACCTGCGCGGCGCGCCCCCCTGGCGCCGCGAATCGGTAGCGGTAGCGGTCGTCAACCGCTACGCGCGCTTGCTCGCCCGGGCGGCCGAGGCCGCGTGCGAGGCGGCGGGTATACCGTCGATTCGCTTCCGGTATTGGCCCGACGGCGCGCCGTTCGCGGCGGCGCTGAGCCACGACGTCGACCGGCTGCGGGGGCCGACCCGGCGGGAAGTGTTCAAGTCGTGGCTGCGTCCTTCCCCGAGCGGCGCCCGGGCCCGCTATAAGCTGCGGGATTTCGCCCGCGGGTCGGCGCCGCTCGAGCCGATGCCGGCTATCCGGGAGGCGGAGGAAGCGGCGGGAGGCGCGTCGACCTTCTTCGTCGGCTCCGTGCGCCGCGGCCCGATGGATTTCGCGTACGACCTTGACGACGTCGCCGGCCTGATAGGCGAGATTAAGGCCGCCGGCCGCGAGGTCGGCCTTCACGGCAGTTATTATACCGACGCGGCGGCGCTGCGCGAGGAGAGAGAACTCCTCGCGGGCGCGACGGGCCGGGAGGTCGCCGGCGTGCGCGGCCATTACCTTCGCCTGGGCGGCGACGAGGGTTGGCGGGCGGCGGAGGCCGCGGCCTTCGCGTACGACGCCTCTTTCGGCTTCGCGAACGAGGTCGGCCTGCGGGCGGGTGCCGCGCTCCCCTACCGGCCTTTCGACGGCGCCGCGGAGAGGCCGCACGACTTCGTCGAGGTGCCGCCGGCGGTGATGGACGGCACCCTGTTCCAATATAAGCGGCTCGGCCCCGGCCGGGCGTTGGCGGCGACGCTGCGGCTCGTCGCCGAGGCCGCGGCATGCGGCGGCCTGTGCTCCCTCATCTGGCACTACCGCGCCTTCCGCGGCGGCACCTTTCCGGAATGGGGGGCGGTATTCCGGGACGCCGTCGCCCATATAGTAGAAGCCGGCGGCCGGGCGCTCACGCACCGCGACGTCGCCGCCCGTTACCGGCTCAACGCCGCCGTCGCCGCGCGGGGCCCGGGCCCGGACGGCACTATCGAAATCGTGTTACCGGCGGGCGCGCCCGGCGACGTCGTCTTCGAGGGCCCGGAAGGTTGGAAGCTGGCGCGGGGCGACGTGCGCGCGCTCTCGCCGCGGACCTTCGCCGTCCCGGCCGGCGTGCGCGCCGCGGCGGTAGTTTTCGCCCGCGAGAGGTAGCCTCCTGTTCGTACCGAGACTCAAACCGTTCGTCGATTACGCCGCGCTGGCCGAGCTGGCGGGCGCGGCCGAAGTAGCGGTGGCGCGGGAGGCCGTGGGTTACGAAGAGGAGTTGCGGGCGTACTTCGGCGCCGCCGCGGTTTACCCCCTCTCCTCGGGCCGGGGCGCGATAATGTTGGCGCTGCGGGCGTTGGGCATAGGCCGGGGCGACGACGTGGCCATCCCGGCGTTCACCTGTCCCGCCGTGGCCGACGCGGTCCTCACCCTCGGCGCCATCCCGCACCTGGTCGACGTATCGCCGCGGCACTTCGGCCTGGAGCCCCGCAGCCTGCGGCGGGTCCTCGCCCGCGGCCGGACGCGGGCCGCGGTGGTGGCGCCGCTCTTCGGCGCGGTCCCCCCCCAGGACGAAGTACGGGAACTCCTCGCCGCGCGCGGCATACCGTGGGTGGAGGACGTCGCCCAGGCGTTCGGCTCGAGCCGGGCCGGCCGCCCCGCCGGTTCGACGGCGCCGCTGGCGGTGCTCTCCACCAACTTCGACAAACCCTTCACTACCGGGCGCGGCGGCGTTCTGGTGGTCAACGACGCCGCGTTGGTGCCGACGGCGGAGGAGTTAGTGGATTCGCTGCCGGCGCAGACGCGGGCGGAAGCCGAAACGGCGTTGAAAGGGCTCGTCATCTCGGATTACCTCTTCGACGCCGAGAGTTACGAGCCGTTCGTCTCGGTGGACCTGGGGTACCTGTACGCGGCCGCGGAGGGGGACGCGTACGACCTCGCCGACCTCGTCGCGAGGGGCGCAGCCGTCGCGGCGCGGCACGCCTCCGCCGCCAAGGAGAGGTTAATGCCGGCACGAAAGCCGCCGTTATCGCGCCGGTTGGTCCGGTGGTTCTTCCCCAGCTCCGCCGTCCCGCCGTTAGGCCCGGCGAAGCGGCTCGAGCCGTTGTTGGCCGCGTTGGGCTCGCGCCACCTGGCGGCGGCTCGAGCCGACGGCTCGAGGCGCCGGAGGCTCGCCGTGCTGTTCGACGAAGCCTTCGCCGGAAGCGCTTCGGCCCGGGCGCCGAATTGGGGCGCCGCGGGCGATGAGCCGTGGCCCATACGCTACCCGTTGTTCTTGCGGGATTGGGCCCGCCGGCCGGAAGTCATCAAGAGGTTGGCGGACGCCGGGTACGAGGCCGGGCCGTTCATATATCCCCGGCCGCTCTCGGGGATGTTCCCCTATTATAAGCTTTCGCGCACTACCGGCCGATATCTTCGCGGGGCCTGGCGCGCCGCGGCCGCGGTCGTCAACCTCCCGCTGCACGCCGGCGTCGGCGAGGAGGACGTTCTCAGGATGGCGGAGGCGGTGTGCGGATGAGCGGAGCGGGAAGCGTAACTTTGATAATCCCGACGTTGTCCCGTTTAAACGACCTCGAGATAACGCTTGAAGCGGTACAGGCGGGGACCGTTTTGCCGGGTGAGATCATTATCGTGGATGCGAGCCCGGACGACCGGACGGAGCGATTCATCGGGGAATTAGCGTTGAGAACCCGCGCCGTGGAGTTCGTTTATATCCGCGCGGAGCGGCCCGGCGTCCCCGGCCAACGCAATGCCGGCCTGGCGCGGGCGGAGGGGGATTTTATCCTTTTCGTAGATAACGACGTTACGGCCGCGTCCGATTTTATCGAGGAACTGCTCAAAGCCTTCGATAATCCGAAAGTCGGCGCCGCTTGCGGCCTGATATCCAACCAATTCCTACCGGGCGGTTATACCCGTTTTTTGCAATGGTTATTCCGGCAAACACGGTACGCCGGTCGCTCGTACTACCAGCGTTCGGGTTTCCCGACGTTCCTTTACCGGCCGCGAAAGCCTTCCGTAGTGGGCGCCTTGACGGGCGGCCTTACTATGTTCAGGAGGGAGGCTATCGGCGATTTCCGATTCGACGAACGCATCCTTTTCATCGACGACGATAGCTATTCGCTGGACCTTCGGGCCCGCGGCTGGGAGTTAATGCAGTGGCCGGCGGCGCGCGCCGAGCACCGGGAGGCGGGGGAAGGAAGGAGCTTCGCCGGCCGGGTGCGAAGTAACGTCGTAGGTCGTCGCCTTTTACACAAACGCTACTTCCCGCAAAACATACTTAACGTTTCAAGTTACTATTACGGCGTACTGGGAGGCGCGGCCGCGGCGGCGTTGCGGCTTAAGCCGCGCCTCATGCTGGGGAACGTTTTGGGCCTGTGGGACGTACTCCGAACCGGCGCCCGGCGCGTCGAAGCCGAGCCGGAAGGCAATCTCGCCCCAAAATCCGAATGACGGCGGAAGCGGCAAAACTTAGGATAGCCCTGGTGGGAATGGAGGAGCTGCCGGCGCTCACGGCGCTTCGGCTGCGCCAGGCCGGGTTCGCCGGCGCGCGGGCGTTGGAGGGCGCGCGGGGCTTCGGCCTGCTGCGCGCCGTACGGCCGTACGACGTCTTCCACGCGGTGTATCCGGTTTATTATATTAAATGGGTACCGGCGTTGAAGGCCGCCGGCAAGAAGGTCGTCTTTCACTGGATAGGGTCCGATTGGTACGAATGCAGCAGCAGGCCGGCGCTGCGGGCGCTGTTCGGCGCGGTCCGGCGCGGCGTCGACCTGCATATAGCCGACGCGCCGTGGCTCGTCGACGAGCTGGCCGCGGCCGGGGTAGACGCCCGCCTCGTACCGACCATCTCGGAGAAGATGACCGGCGCGCTCGAGCCTATGCCCGAGGACTTTAAGTTGATGGCCTATATGCCGGACCGGCGGCGCGACTTCTACGGTTGGCCCGTCGTTAGGCTGGTCGCCGAGCGGTTTCCCGACGCGGAGGTAATAGCGGTCGGCGGCGACGCGGAGGCCGACGCGCCGTCCAACGTCCGCTTCACGGGCCTGGTGGACGGCGAGGCGATGGCCCGCCTGTATCGGGAGGTTTCGGCGCTCGTTCGTCCGACGGCCCACGACGGCCTGTCGCAAATGGTGCTCGAGGCGCTGCTGCGCGGCCGGCAAGTGGTGTGGAGCCGGCAGTTCCCCTTTTGCATCAGCGCGACGGCGCCGGAGGAGTTCGTCGCCGCGGTCGACCGGCTGGCGTCGTCCTGTCCCGCGAACGTCGACGGCTCGCGCTACGTCGCCGAAAATTATTCGGCCGAGGCCGCGTCGCGGGCGCTGGCCGCGGCGTACGACGATTTGTAACGCCGGGGCCGCGGGCCTGATAAAAAACGGGAGCCGATACGGCTCCCTTTTATTTCGCGGTCCGGAAGGCGCCGGCTACGGGATGGGGAACTCTTCCTCGGCGCCCGTGGTGGCGAGCTCGTAGTCCCACATATCGTCGGTGACGGGCCGCCCCTCCAATATGCGGGCGAAGAGCCAAAGGGGCGTATGCCAATAAATGCCGTAGCGGCGCAGGTAATAGGGCGACGTCTCCATCGAGTTCGCGCCCGGGAGGACGGTCAACAGGCCCTCGTAGCCGGCGTTGATGGCGACGCTGACGCCGTAGGAATTGAACGAGCCGTACGGCCAGGCGAAGGTCCGCACCGGCTTGCCGGTCGAGGCCTCCAACCGGTGTTTGGGATACGTTACTTCGCGCTCGAGCCAATAGGGGTAGGCGGCGCCCGTTTTCTCGGCGCTGGCGAGGTTGCCGTGGCTTATGGAGTGGGCGCCGATGGTAACGAGGTCGTCCGCCGCCAGCTCGCTCAGCTCGTACCACGTCATGGATTTGCCGCCGGTTCCGATGTAGTTGGTGTAAATGTAGACGGCGAAGGGGAAGCCGTATTCGGCGAGCAGGGGCCAGGCGAAGTCGTAGACCGAACGGTAGCCGTCGTCCACCGTTATCACCACCGAGCGCGGCGGCAGCAGGTCCGGGTCTTGCGTTTCCAGGGCCTCGACGAGTTGGTCTACGGATATGACCTCGTACCCGTTGCGCGCGATGTACTCCAGTTGCGCCCGGAAGTCGGCGTGCGATACCTCGTACTTGTTGGCCGGGGACAGCCGGAAGCGGTGGTACATCAAGATGACGCAGCGTTTGTCGCCCGGGCCGTAACCGCCGACGAACAGGCTCGCGCGGCCGTAGCGCTCGAGCTCGTCGCCGGATACCGCCAGCGCGTCGAACGCGCCGCCCGGCTCTTCCGGCTCGAGCGGCAGCCACAGCGAGCTGTCGCCCGGCCGGGCCCAGGCGTCGAAGACCACTTCCGCGGCGGGGAATGGGATGTATTCCGAGCCGAGGGCGAAGCTGTCCAACGTGAGCAGGGATGCGTCGCCGACGGCGGGGGCCCGTTCGGCCGCGGTGGAGTAGGCGTCGATAGGCTCGTCGCCCCGGCCCCGGGCCGGCGTCCACAGCGCGGCCCCGCAGAGCGAGGCGAGCGCGATAATCGTAATATTTACCCTGGGGAAAGGGGCCGACCGGCGGGCCCTACTCGAGCTCATTAACGGCGTCTTCTCCGTACGTTGTTACCTCGGCTTCGGGCGCGGTTTCCTCCGGCTTGGCCGAGATGTCGTCGACGTGTTGTTGGGCCAGCGCGATATACGCCGGGGAGTCCGACAGCTCCATAAACTTCCGGAAGTGCCTTATGGCCCGGCTCTTCTCGCCCTTCTTCTCGTACGCCAGCGCCGCGTTCCAGTGAGCGTCGGCGAAGTTGGGCTTTATGGCGAGGCACTTGTTGTAATACTTGACGGCGTCGTCGTAATACTCGCGCTCGAAGTAGACGTTGGCGAGGTTGTTGTAGGCCTTGAAGTAGTTGGGGAGGCCGTCGAGCGCGGCCTTGAACTCCTCGACCGCGGTAATATAAAGGCCCTTGCGCTTGTATATAATGCCCAGGTTGTTGTGGGCCAGCGGGTTCCGCTCGTCGATTTTCAATAATTTTTGGTATTCGGCCATCGCGCCGTCGTAGTCGCCTTTCTCGGCTAGCTCGTTGCCGCGCTCCAGGTGGCGCTCGATTTTATCTTTGTCCTCGTCGGCGACGGGCCGTCCCGGAAAGGAGAACGTGACCAGCACCAGCAGGGCCACGACCGAGACTAAGGCCGCTATCTTCTTCGGCATAGCTTAGACCTCTTGCTTGCGGCGTTTGGTTGTGATGATATCGAGGCGGCCGCTTTCCAGCAACCGCACGAACGCGTCGGCTATGGCGGGGTCGAATTGGGCCCCGCGGGCGGCGGTTATCTCTCGGGCGGCTTCCTCTTTCGATTTGGCCTCGCGGTACCGCCGGCCGGTGGTCATGGCGTCGAAGGAGTCCGCCACGGCGATAACGCGGGCGATGAGCGGGATGTCCTCGCCGGCGAGGCCGTCGGGGTAACCGGAGCCGTCGTAGTGTTCGTGGTGGTAACGGACGCCGTCGAGCGCGTTGCGGAGCAGCGGGATGCCGCGGAGGATGTCGGCCCCTATCAGCGGGTGGCGCCGGAGTTCGGCCAGCTGCTCCTCCGTGATGCCGTTGGGCATGCGCAGGACTTCTTCCGGGACGCCGAGGTATCCCACGTCGTGGAGCACCGCGCCGAACAGCAGGTCCTGCCGCCGGTCTTCCTTGAGGCCGATCTCGTCGGCGAGGGCGGAGGCGTAGAGCGTTACGCGCTCGGTGTGGCCGCGGGTATATTTGTCTTTGGCCTCGATGGCGGAGATGAGGGCGCGCACCAGGCCGCCGTAGTTTTTCTTCGTCTTCTCGAGCAGGCGCGCGGTCTCGATGCTGACGGCGGCGAGGTTCACCAGCGCCGCCAGCAGGCGGAGTTCGTCGGCGTCGAATTCGCGCCCCGTTATCTTGGCCCCCAGCCCCACGATGCCGATCAAGCGGTTTTTAAAGCGGATGGGCGCGAGGGCCGCGATGCCCTTTTCTACGAACGGCTCGAGCTGGCGCCGGTCGCCCTCCTCTAGCTCCTCCGCGAGCGCGCCCACGAGAGCGGGGCCGGCGTGGCCGTCGACGACGTCGGCCAAACCCTGCGGCGGGATGGTCAACTCGTGGAGCGCTTCGGCGTCGAGGCCGCGGGCGGCGCCGACCTCCAGGCCGCCGTCGGGGGCGCGAAGCAAGACCACCGCCCGGTCGGTGCTGAATTGTCCGGTCGCCATCATGAGGAGGGCGGGCAGCATCTTCTCGGTCTCGATCGCCTCGGCCAGGCTTTGGGATACCGTAAAGAGCGTCTCCATCTCCATGGCCTTGCGGCCTATTTCCCTTTTGGCCCCGGGCGAGTGGTCGGGGGGGCGACTCGCCGCCAGGTGCTTGTCCAGGGCAAGGTTGAGGGACGTCCCCAGGTACCGGAGGAGACGCCGCTCCTCGTTGGCGACGGCGCCGCCGTCCTTCTTTTCGCCCACCACCAGGACGGCGATAATTTTATCGGCGATGCTGAAGGGGAGGACGAATTGGGTGCGGTTTTTGTCGGCCCACTTACCCAGCGTTCTGCCGTACGAGGCGAGCTCTTCGGCGCCGACTATTCCTTGGGCGGGCAGGTTGTCCGCCAGGGCCGACTTCACGGCGTCGTCGACCGGGGGGAAGTTGTCGCGCGCCGCGGCGGCGACGAGGCCGGCGTCTTCGGCCAACGGCACGAACGCGCACTGGTTCAGCGCCATATAGTTGGCCGTCACGTCGACTAATTGCGACAACTTGCGGTCGAATTCACGGTCGCCCCCCAGGACGTCGGAGTAGGCGGCCAGCAGCGAGAACAGCGCTTGCGGGACGCGGGGTGCCGCGAGCGCCTCGGCCGCGCCCGCGGTGAGCTCTTCCAAGCTGGGGGGTTTGGGGAGCTTCCCGCCGCGAAACCTCTCGACCGCCTGGTCGACGTCGTCGGCGACGATGAAGTAGTCGAGAACGTCGAGCGTCTTGAAGACGGTTAATATTTTGTTCTGCATCTTGACGAAGATGATGTCGCCGTCGTTTTTGCGCATTTCGCCGACCGCGGACAGGAAGGCTCCCATCCCGGCGCTGGAGATGAAGTCCACTCCTTGGAGGTCGAGTACGATGCGGTAGACTTTTTCCTTAAGGCAAGCGTCCAATAGGCCCTGTATACCCGCCGAACCCTCCACGCCCAACGTGCCCGAGACCTTGAATACGTGGATGCCGTCGGGCGTTTTGGCCGTGATTTTAATGGAGAGTTCTTTGGCCATGGCGTTCTCTAAGAGACGGCCGGCGTACGGGGTAGGTATTTGATGAGCTCGAGGATATTCTCTCGCCCCTGGCGGCGGTAGAGAATCTCATCCATGCAGGCTTCTATGATGTGCATGCCGAGGCCGCCGTCCTGTTCGGTCTCGATTATCTTCGCGATATCCTTGTCCTTCAGCGACGACGGCTCGAAGGCGCCACCCTCGTCGCGTATGGTAACGACGAGCTTGTCGAGCTCCACCGCCAGCTTCACGTCGATGAAGTTATTGGGGTTGTTGGCGTAGGCGTGTTCGATGACGTTGGCGCACGCCTCGTAAATAGACAGCTCGATTTCGAAGACGGCGCGCTCGTTGAAGCCCAGCGCCCGGGCGATATACGAGCCCCACTTCCGCACTTTCTCGAGCTGCGGAACGGCGCTTTTGATGCGGAACTGGTATTCTCGTTCGGCCATAGGATTCGGCGCGGGTCAGGCCGCGGTTTCGTCGGCTCCCGGCGAGGCCGCGGCGGCCGCGGCGGCCGGTTCCTCGGCCGACGCGCCGGGAGGTTTGAGCGTTATGGCCAACATGGTCATGTCGTCCTGCTGCGGGCGGTCGCCCACGAACGTCGCTATCCGCTGCAATATGGCGTCGATGATCTCCTGGACCTGCGCGGTCCGTTTATCGGCCAACGTCTCGAGCAAGCGGTCCATTCCGAACTCTTCGTCGTTTTTGTTCAGCGAGTCCATAATGCCGTCGGTGTAGGTGAAGATGGTGTCGCCGTCCTCGAGCGGGAGCGTCGTCTCTTCCAGCCGGTCGTCGAAAAACGCGCCCGACATGAAGCCCACCGGCCTTCCCTGGGTCTTGAGCATCTCGTACGGGACCGGCCCGCCCTTCTTGACGATGACCAGCGGATTGTGGCCGGCGTTGGCGAAGCTGAAGGTGCGACGCTCGACGTCGAGCACGCCGTACAGCACCGTCACGAACATGCCCCGGTGGATGTCGGGCGCGATGATGTCGTTGGCCCGGATGAGGACTTCGCGCGGCGAGAGGTGCTGGCGCGCCTGGGCGCGGATGACGCTGCGAGCCACGCCCATAACGAGCAGGCCGGGGACCCCTTTGCCCGATACGTCCGCGATGACGACCCCCACCCGCCTGCTGTCGATGGCCAGCAGGTCGAAGTAGTCGCCCCCTACTTCGGTCGCGCTCTCGCATACCGCGGCCACCTCTACGGCCTCCATCTCGGGGAAGGCCGTCGGGAGCAGGCTCTGCTGGATGCCGCGCGCGATCTCGAGCTCCTTCGACATCCGCTCCTTTTCCACCAGCTCCTCGCGGGCTTTGGCCAGGCGGGTGGTCATCTCGTTCAACGTCGTCGAGAGTTGACCTATCTCGTCCCGGCCCGATACCTTTACGCGGACGCTGAGGTCCCCCTCGCCGATGCGCCGCGCCCCTTCGGCCAACCTCTTGACGGGGGTGGTAATGAACCCGGTGAGGATTACGCCCGCGACGCTGCCCAGCAAGCTCACGATGACGGCGATGGCTATTATCTGCAGCTGCGCCGAGCGGAGGGCCTTTTCGATTTTCCCCTTCGACGAGCGTATGAAGACCCGGCCGATGTTCGAAATCTGGCCCTCGTACGTCCGCTTGATGGGCGCGTTCACGACGAAGACGTCCTCGCCCTCGGCCACCATCTCCTCGGCGTCGAGATACGGAATGTCGGCCACGGGTTCCAGGCCGCGGGGGGGGTCGTAGCGGCTTCCTATCTTGGTTACTTCCGGATGGGCGAGGATGGTGCCGTTCCGGTCAACCACCACGATGCTCTCGATGTCCGGGTCTCGCGACATCATTTCGCGGAGGAGCTTTTGGAACGTCAGCTCGGGGTCGGGCTCGAGCATGGTCCGTTCGGAGGAAGCGGCGATGCTGCGCGCTTGGGCCAGGACCCTCAGCTCGACCTCGCGGGTGAGGGCCACCTTCTCGTGTCGCAGGATGATGAAGCCGGTAACGGTTACGAGAGCCAGGACGAACGCGACGGCTACGATCGCGCCTTTGGTCCGCAACGAGGACAGTATGTTTCTTAACCTTCGCATCGGGTCAGCCAAACCACCTTTACGACAGTCCGTCGACGCCCGCCGTGCCGCTCGCGTAGCGCCTTACCTGATTTGGTCTATTTCGGTCTCCGCCTTCTTTATGTAGCGTTGCAGCTTTTCGTTTCCCGGCTCGAGCGCCAGCGCGCGCCGCCACACCCTGAGCGCCGCCGAAAGCGAGCCTTTGGAGTAGAAGTCCAAACCCTGGTAGAGGTATGCCTCGATGAGTTTGGCGCGGGCGGCGGCGTAGTCCGGGTATTGCCGGACTATGTCCAGTAGCTCTCGGGCGGCCTCCGCCACGCCGCCCCTATTGAGTAGCGCGCTCGCCTCCCGGTACTTTTCTATTACGTCTTCCGGTATCCGGGGTACGGGCGGGGGGACTTCGAGCGGTTTAGCGGTGGCGGCGAGGAGTTGTTGCGTTTCGGCCAGGAGGTTGCGGGCGCGCGTATGGTCGGGGTGCGCCGCCAGTATTTCGCGGTAAACGCCAATGGCGCTCCGATACGCGCCGCGCCGCCGGTAGCCTTGGGCTCGGGCGAGGAGTTCGGCGACGCGTTTCTCCTCGGCCTCGCGCGCGGCTTCCTCGGCTTCCAGGTCGTCGACCCTCGCCAGCGACTCGGCGGCGAGGAAATCTTGCGGAACTACGGCCAGCGCGCTGCGGTAAGCCTGCCGTGCCCGCTCCCAATCGGACCGCTCGATGCTTTCGGCGCCGTCGGCCATGTATTGGTGATACTTCGCCCTGGTCCAGTACCGGCGGGCGACGACGTCGTGGGGGTCCCATTCCAGGATGTCGGCGAATCGCTCCGCGGCGAGTTCGTAGTTGCCGGCCTCGAAATAGCCCCGCCCCTCCGCCAGCCATAATTCGGTTTGGCGGCGCCGTTCGCTGCGGCCGTGGATGTCGCGGCCCGGGTTGACCGAGACCGATAAGTAATGCGAGGAACCGAACTCCCGGGCGGTATAGGCGTAGTCGAAAGACAGCAGGTCGGTGTTGACGCCGATTCCCGCGGCGGGTTGGGTGCCGGTCGCGCCGGCGCGCACCGCGAGCAACGAAGCCACGACGAATTCGCAGCCGATCGCGACCCGCGACGGTTCCGAGAAGGGCAGCGAGAACGTCAGCGCCAGCCGGTGGCGGCCTACGTCGCGCGCCCACGACGCGCCGGCGTTTACGGCCAGCGGTTCGCGGTACCGCCCGGCGAAGACGTCGCGCTGGGTGGCGACCAGGTTTTGGGCGGCGAGGCCCAAGGCGACGGTTCCGGCGGCGTACTCTACCGAAGGGGCCGCGGCCAGCGGCCGCAAATAGATGCCCGCGTCCGCGCCGAAGTTCTGGTACGTAGCTCGCGGTTCGGTGAGGTGGCGTTCGTAGTTGAAAGCCCCGCCCAGCGCCAACCAGGACGTCGCGGCGACGCCGTAGCCGCCGGCCAGGCGGTCATCGTGATAGGTGTATCCCCCCAAGTATCGGCCTTCGCCGGAATATCGTTCCACGCCGCCGACGCGTACCGTCCCGAAGCCGCCGGCTACGGTCCCGTAGGCGCCCAGCGGGACCGCGCCGCCCACGACTTCCGAGGCCGCGTGCGGCGCCGGGAAGATCTTGTGGTTGAAGGTGAACTGCAGCGACGACAGCTCGGCCAGGACGGCGGGGTTCGCTTCCAGCGCGTAGAACCCCAAGTCCAGCGCCGGGTTAGGGCCCAACGTCGCGGCCCGGGCGTTAGCGAAGGTTACTCGCTCCGCGCGGGCGTTGCCGGCGGTTATAAGGCAGCATAAGGCCATTAGCGTTTTCCAGCAAAGTATACGGTTCGACGACATCTCTCGGCGCGTGCGAGTGTCCGTTCATATTCTATCTGTCTACGATCGCGACGAAGGTGTCGCGGTAGGGTTCGCCCCCCATACGCACGTCGAGGACTACCAGGTACGGCCCGGCCCGCACGAGCTCGCCGTCGTCGTCGCGGCCGTCCCACCGTTCTCGGCCTCGATAAACCCCTTTCGGGCGGTCGACGCGTTCCGCCAGCGTCCGCACGTGGTTCCCGTCCAGGTCGTACACGTTGATCGAAACGACGGCGTCTGCGGGCAAGTAATACGCGAGTTGCGCGTCGGCGTAGCCGGCCACGAACGGGTTCGGGTAGGCGAAGAGGCGTAAATCGCCGTCCTCGGCGGCGACTACGCCGGTACCGCCGGCGAGGATGGTTAAAATTAACAGGTACTTCCGTTTACGATATTTATACACTTTCCCTATAATATAAACTACCACAAAACGCCGAATGTATCAATATCTACCGCGTTTTTATAACCCTTGCAAAAAGGCCGGCTTGAAATGCTAAAAAACCCGCCCTGGCGGCGGGCTTTCGGCAAGCTTATTTAAATTTCAGCGCGTGACCGCCATCTTCTTGGTCGCGACGTCGGCGCCGGCCGTCAGGCGGTACAGGTATACGCCCGCCGGCAGCGGCTTCCCGCCGTCGTCCGTCAGGCCGTACCGTTCCTCGTATACCCCGGCCTCGCGGACGTCCTTCGCTACCGTCGCGACCCGGCGGCCGCTCAGGTCGTACACCACCAGCTCCACTTCCGCGCGAGCCGGCAGCGTGTACTTGAAGACCGTATCGTCCCGCGCCGGGTTCGGGTAATTCTGGAACAGGCCGAAAGACATCGGCTTGCCCGAGGGCGGCGTCGTGTTCTTCTTCTCGCCGTATCCCAGGATGAACTTGCCGAGGCCGTCCGCCACCGCCACCACGCGGCGGTTGCGCTTGTCGACCGTACCGCCCAGGTCTTCCCAGCTCGAGCCGGTCCAACGGTAGACGGAGAGATAGTCCTCGCGCGTGACTTCCAGGCCTTCGTACGACAGCGTCACCTCGAGCGGCTTCGCCAACCTCGCCCACCCGGGACCGTATTCGTACGCCGGCCCGAGCGTCACGACGGCGGCTTTCTCACCGTCCGCCTTCGCCCCGTCCGCGGCTAAGGCGTGCGTATTTTCACGTTCGCCGCGTACGATCGTAAACAACGTCCGTTTAATTACGCCGCCGAGAGGGAGGTTGAGCGAGGCGCCTTCGCCGCTCACCGTGCCGCCGCGCGCCGTCAGAAACCCGGCGGCGAAGTACTTTTGGCCCGACACGACGTTGCCGGCTTCGTCGGCGACGCGCCAATTTACGGAACCTTCGCCGGCCTTGCCGCCGTTAATGCCGTAGGTGCCGACGTACGAGTACCCGGGTTTGGCGACCGCCAGCTCGACCATTTTCCGGGAGGTCGTCGGCTCCCCCCGTGTCGCGAAGACGACGTCGGCCTCGGCGCCGAAGAGCTTCTCGTCGGCCCCCAAGAGTATCTCGAGCGCGTCGGGGTTAACTTGCGGCCGGGCCACGGCTACCGCGGCGCCCGGCGGCCTCGAGTCGTTGGCGGCGAGGAAGCTGTACTTAAAACTCAATTCGGTCCCGGCGTACGCGGCGCAATTGACGACGGCCGCTATGGACCCGTATTGGGAAGGGTCCCGTATCTGAACGATGCACTTGGCGCCGGGGCTGAATAAGGCCGACGCGGCGCCCGCGGCGCCGTCGAGGTCGGTCCACGTCGAGCCGTTTTTCGTAACCGCGACCCATCCGCCCCAGTCTTCCGACGCCGGTTTGTTCGAGGCCGCGGCCTCCACTTTGAATACCGCGGCGCGCCAGGGCGGCGGCGAATCGAAGCGGTAGTATCCGGCGCCGAGGTAGTTCATAAGCGCGCCGGGGCCCGGCTCGAAGTTTACGACGGGGTAATCGGTCCACACCTTTTGGGGTTGGAGGGTGGGATATTTAGCGCCGTATTTGTAGTGGCGGCCGTCGTCCCGTTCGCCGGTGAACCAGTTCCACGCCGTGAACAGTTCGAAAGCGTCTTTGAACGCCCGGCCTTCCGCGAAGGCGCCCGAGCGGTCGTGGCTGTCGATGACGTACGTTACGGCCTCTTCGGTGGAGCGGTCGAGGGTCGGTTCGGCGGTATACCAGCCGTCGCCTTTGGCGGTAGCGCGCCAAACGTAGCGGAGAAGCGGGCCGTCGCCGGCGGGCCGCGGCAGCCACCCGGGAGAAACCCAGTAGCGGCTGCTCCAATCCTCTAGGAAATATACGAACGGCGTGCCGTGTTCCGTAAGCGACGCCAGGGAGTTGCTAAATAGACGTTCGAAGAAAGTTTTACCCGGCGGGTCGGGCGCCTTCGGTTCGTAGATGCGGTCCATCAACCAGGACTGGGTAGCGGCCGCCAGCCACCTGGGCGTGGGTGTATCGCTGGTTTCGGCGGCGTCGAACATGTACGTTATCGCCGAACCCCAAAGTTTTGCCGCGATGCGGGGGGAGTAGTATTCGTCGTACGCGTTGCTGAAGTTAAAATAGGCGGAGTAACAGCTCCGGGCCGAAGCGGGGAACGGCCCGAAGGCGTACGTTATCCCTTCCGAGCCGCCGGTGAGCTCGCCGCAGTAAACGTCCCAGCGGTCGTCGCCGCCGTAGTCTTGTCCCTCGCCGGGCCAGCCCAACGTCGGGTAGTAGTCGCGGATGGGTAGGTACGCCCCTTCCCGCGGGTCGGGGTGGTAAAACCAATTATCGGCTTTAGTTTTGTAGTGCGACCACTCGAAATGGGTGCCGACCCACTCCACGACGTCCGGGAAGCCGTTCCGGTCGCGGTCTCGCTGGTCCTGGAGGGCGTTCGGCCCCTCCAACACGTACCAGACGCGGAAGTTGCCGGTGGGCGTATCGTAGTAATATTTGGGATAACCGCCGTAGCGAGTATCGCCCCAGGCGCAGGGGCGGTACTTCCCCGATGCGCTGAGGTCGAGCCGGATGGTTTGCAAGCGGCCGCCGCCCGAGTCGCCGGCGAAAGCGGCCGCGGCGCATATTAAGCTCAACGCTAAGGAAATACGATTCTTTTTACGCACGGGAGCCCTCCCCCGGTACTTCCTCGAGTCGCCGTCCCGGTGCCCACCGCTCGAGGATACCGTATGATTAAGTCGACGTCAAGGGCCCGCCCCGTAACCGCGGCCGCCCGCCTTCCCGGCTGACGGCGCATACCGCCGTTAACGTTCGGCGCCGCCGGCCCGGGGAGTTCCCGGGGCCAAACCCTCCCCGTATAGGTAACCGGCGAGGCCCGGTTGTTCCGGCGTTACCGCCAGCGATAACTCGAAAAAACGCCGCGCGCTGTCGGCGTCGCCCAGCTTCAGATACGTCGTCGCGATTTCGTTCAGCAGGTCCGAATATTCGCGCCGGAACATTAGCGCGTCGTGGCGGTATCGCTCCAGAGCGGGCAGGAACTCGAGGTATAGGGGCAAGGCTTTCTCGGGGTACCCGTGGGCGTTGTAAATAGATGCTATAAACAGGGCGATGTTGGCGTCTTTGGCGTTAACGCGCTCGGCGGCGGCGAGGTTGCGGAGCGCCACGTCGTTCCGGCCCTTCGCGAAGCAGTACTCGGCTGCCGCGATGAAATACCCGGCCCAAATCCGATACGTCGTGGGGCAGTAGGGCCCTCGTTTTTCGCCGAAGCTTTCGGCGACGAGGCGAAAGCCCCGGTACTCGTATCGTTTCCACGGCGGCCCGGGCGACGTTTCGTTCAAACGGACCCGCCGGGCCCGGTAAATTAAGCCGTACGGCACGAGCTCGGCGCCCCACGCGCGGGCGTTTCCTTCGGAAACGTTGTAGTAGAACGGCCGGCCTACCGTCGCCGCCAGGAGCTCGCGCTTGAATACGAGCCACCAATCTTCGGCGGCGTCGGGGTCTACGATGAAGCGAGGCGCGCGCCCGGTGGCCGTCACCTCGCTTCGTATGACGTTGCGGGGGTCGACGACGACCACGTCGGTGCGCCGGCCGTCGACGAAGCGGAGGTACGATTGCCCGAAAAGCCCCTGGCGGCCGTAGAAGGGAAAGGCGATGACGCCGCGGTAGGCGAAGGTCCGGAGGCGGTTGCGGCCGTGCTCGGCGGGGAAGTAGAAACCGCGCAGGTCGGCCTTCGAGACGTGGACCAACAAAGGATAGGCCGGGAGCAGGACGAGGGCGGCCGTCGCCGCCGAGGCCGCGAGCCGGTGGGGTCCTATTTTACCTATTAGTAGCGCCGCCGCGCCGGCCGCGAAGGGCGCGCATATCAGAAAGAACGAGAGGTACCATACCTCTATCTCGAAAACCTGGATGGGCGTCAAAAGGCCCACCAGCGGCAACATCGTCGCCGGCCCGACGACCGCCGCCAAAACCGCCAGCATGCCGGCGTACCGCGTCCGCAACTTGAGGAGCCACGCCAGGCCCACGACCGCCAGCGCCCCCACGCCCGGGCCGAACTGCAAAAGCAACAGCTTGCCGAGCTCCCACGTGTGTTGCCCGAGGTAGCGATATCGGGGCCAATATATGGTGCCGAACTCGCGCCGCCGGACGTGGTCGACGAAGCGCGGCAGGTCCATCGGGACGCCCCAGTTGAGCGGCGGCTCGCGCGAGGCCCGCAGCGCCAGGTACAGGTATATGGAACCGCCGAGGAGCAGGAACGCCCCGGCCGCTATGGCCAACGTGTAGCCGCCGGCCGCGCGCCTCAGTTTGAACCACAAATACGCGAGCAGCGGCGCCGTCGCGACGAACGACAGCGGGTGATTGGCGGCCGCCAGCGCGGCGGCGAAGGCCGTGGCGTAGAACCACCGGGCGTCGCGGGAGGCGTTGCAGCGCGCGCCGCACCAGAGCGTCGCCGCGAGCGCCGCCGCGTTCAACGCGTAGACCTCCGTTATTATCGCCTGCGGCCAGAACGTCGAGGAGAAGGCGAAGAGGCCGCCCGCCGCCCACGAGGCCGCGGCTAGCAACCGGCGGTCCTTTATGGTTGGCGCGAGGAGCTCCCACGTCAGCAGGAAGATGAAGGCCGAGGCCAACGCGCCGAAGGTGGCCGAGGCGAGGTTGATGCGCCACGCGACCTCGCCCAACGGTAAGTACGTGAAGAGGTGGCCGGCGAGCGTTTGGAGGGGATAGCCCGCGGGGTGGTCCACGCCCAGGACGGCGCAACCCAGCGCGAACTCCACCGGGTCCTCGAAGTTCAGCGACGGCGCGAGGGTAAACAGGTATACGGCAAAGGGGACGACGAACGCCGCGGCCAGGCCGACGTTGTGCCATACGGCGGCCCGGCCGTTCGCACTTACTCGAGCGCGGAGGTGCATACCTCTATGATAATGCCTCGCGGCGCCTCGGTCAACGTAAAAGGAAAACCCCCGCCTCGCGGCGGGGGTTCTTACACTTAGGGTTTAGACAGGGGGCTTAAGCCCCCTGTCCGACCGCGCCGCGTCGGATGGTAACATCCGACGCCACCGTATTTTCCGGAGGGCGACCCCGCTGCGCGCGAGCGAAGCGAGTCGAGCGAGGAGGTGCCCGGAGGCCGCGGCGGCCGACGCGCAGCGGCGGCCAAAGCGGTAACCGAATTAACCGACTAAAAAACCCCGCCTCGCGGCGGGGGTTCTTATTTCCGAAATAGCGCGTAGGCTTAGATATCTTCCCAGCGGCTTTCGAGCTTCTTCTGGACCGCCGGCATCGTCGTGTACTCCATCTCGGCGAAGGGCAGCCGGTGCGGCTCGAACGGGCCGTGGCGGCGCAGGTATTCGCCGATGCGGTTGGCGGTCCGCCGGGCCTCGTCGTAGCTCGGGTCGTCGAACATGTCGCGGTGGCTGGCCAGGCCCCCGTCCGCGAGCTGGTAGCCGACGCAGACGACGCGCGGCGGCCCGTCGAAGCGGGTGGGGTGCGCCTGCGCGAGCGAGACCGGCATCAGCGGCCCCATGTGCGAGCCGCGCATCCAGCCCGAGACGGTGTGCGGGAACGCGAACGGCTCCAGCGCCTCGCCCACCGCCGGGAGCCCTGACTGGCAGCGCACGACGCACACCGGGTCGTCCTTGCCGACGTAGCGCCCCGCGATGAGCGCGAGCTTCTGCGTCGACGACGCCGCCGCAATGTCGCCGTTGTCCTTACGGTAGACGGCGCGGATGAGGAAGTGGTCCGGTGCGCCGACGAATACCAGCATGTCGTAGAGCTCCTCCGGGCAGGAGAAGACGATGTGCTTGCTGCGGTGGATGTCGTAGACGTCGAATTTGAAACCGTCGTGCATGTTGGGGTCGATGACCAGGCCCGCGGTGTTGAACGGGTCGGCGAACATCTTGTAGAGCGGCAGGTTCCACGCGCCGGGCGCGCACTTGTCGGCCGCGAAGACGAGCACCGGCTCGCTCTTGCGTTCCTCGAACTCCATCTCGGCCACGCCCGGGCCCATCCCCTTGACGTTGCCGGAGAAGGCGTCGGCCAACAGGTCCTGGCCCGCGCCGTAGAGGTGGAGCTTTTTCGCCACCTCGGTGCCGGCGACGAAGGTATCCCAGGCCAGCTTGTGGATCTTCTCGGCGTCGGGGCCCTGGGTGTGCGTCATAATGAGCTCGAGGTCGTCGCCGCAGGTGAAGATGTCGAAGTCGACGAGCAGGCCGCTTTTCCGGGCCTTTTCGAGCTCCTCACGGGCTTTGGCGATGATGTCCGGATGGCTCGCCGAGTGGCCCACTAAGCCGCCGATGTCGGCCTTTATGACGCTCAGGGTTATCTTTCCAGCCATTTCTTAAGCGCCTCCTTATATTATTAACGAATATTATGGCTTCGGCCTAAAGTCGTACATTATATCATTTTTAAAAGAATTATACAAATAAAACTTTTCGGGTCGCCGCCCTAACGGCCTGATAACCGTCCGGTTACGCGGAGATTACTTTTCTTCGACCTTCAGGAGCGAAGGCGACCGTGTCTTACCGACCCATCTTTATTCTTTACGTAGGAGAGGGGATTTTGCCGGCGAGCCACCCCCAGCGTACGCTTCCGCGCTCGCGGTCGAACGCCGGCACGTAGGGCTTGACGTCCAAAAGGGGGGAGCCGTCGAGCATGTCGACGCCGGCCACGGCCAGGACGTTGCCCAGCCGCGCTAACAGGCGTACGGTCGTTATACCCAAGTGGTTCGGGCGGCGGGGGTAACGCGTCGCGAAGACGAACGTCGAGACGGTCACGTAGCGCCCTTAGAATTGGAATATAGGTACAGCGCGCCGGTGACGGCCGCCGGCGCCGCGGCGAGGAGTATTAAAAAAACGTCGCGTTTCCGACGCGCATCCATAAACGCGCGGATTCCAGCACGCTCCATAAGGGGTGTCAAAGGCTTAGCGGGGGGCGCGCCGCACCCAAGAAAAAAGCCGCCCGGGGGGGCGGCCGCGCTCGGAGAACGGAGCTACCGGTATAACCCCTTTATCTTCCCGAACGAGCCGGGGTCAACGCCGACGACGTCGATGTCGACCTGGTACGTCCACCGGTTAATATTTATCCAAAGGTAATTACCGTCGAACGTCGTTCCTGACGGCGTACCGATCGCGGGCGGCGCGAAGCTTTGGACGAACGACCCCGTCGTCGTCAGCTGTTTGTTCCCGGACCACAAATAATGGCCGTCCCACGCTAAGTCGTATAGGTCGAAGGGCGCAGGAAACGACGCGACCATCAAACCGCCGGTATCATATTTCCTGTTTTTGCACCATAAGCCGTCGTTCTCCCAGGCGAGGCCGGCGGTACCGGCCGCGCCGGGGTCCAACCTGAAATGGCCAACTCGCGAGCCGGCAGTCGTATATCGTGTAAACCCCACGTCATAGCTAGCGGCGGCCCAAGTACTCCACAAGTAGGCGCCGTCCCAGGTCGCCCCTTCGCACAACCCGTACCCACCAATGGTAACACGGAACGACGAAACCACGGACCCTTCCGTCGTCAACCGAACGAAACATACCGTCGGCGAGCCGCAGCTCCACAAGTAATCGCCGTCCCACGCCAGCCCCTCACAATAGTTGGTTATGGGCGGCATTTGGAACGACGATATGACGTCGCCGAACGCGCCGAAGGCCG
>Ga0307378_10003100_pt1 | contig 24622 bp, 12 predicted proteins | sample UN1MG_FD_202238 | JGI IMG/M metagenome (GOLD analysis project Ga0307378, IMG submission 202238) | Soil microbial communities from Risofladan, Vaasa, Finland - UN-1 | ecosystem: Environmental > Terrestrial > Soil > Coastal area > Acid sulfate soil | place: Finland: Risofladan, Vaasa | collected...
TTGCGAAAACGCTCCACGTTACACCAGAATAATCAAATCACCGTAAACCCGGAAATACAAACCACTAATCCACTTAAAATACGACCCAGAACAAAACGTTGCGGATTTGCTGAACGGTCCGACGGACGCTTGACAAGTACACCTGTACCGAGTACAATCAATACAGGCCCCGAACTAATCTAAGTCCTGCCTGCGATCCTGCGTAAGAGGCAAACGCAGCCGTCATATTGATACCATGTCAAAACGGCCTGTCAAACGACATGGTCCGGCCGGCAAGCCAAGCCGGCTCCTCGGCTGACAACGCCCGGTCGTAGATGCGGACATCATCAATCTGTCCGTTGAAGAATCTGTCTTGCTGGGAGGGGCGACACCCCATTGTAACATCCCAGTCGGCAACGAGATTGAACGCGTCCGGGTCTGTTGTTTCCTGGGTGTCATCCTGGCCATCCACATAAATTCGCACGTCCGACGATGAGTTTGTGGCGTTCTCACTTATTGTCACGGCCACGTGGTGCCACGCACCATCGGTTACAACAGTCCGACCTTCGACCTGGCCGGCGCCATTGCCCATCCGTATGCGCCCGGTGTCATGGACTCGGAATTCACACCGTTGACCGTCGGCGTTAGTGCCATAATATACGATTTCTTGCTGCTCCAGCGAAGCCGTCTTGATCCAGGCAGATATGCTAAAAGCATTCGGGCCCAGGATACCCTTGTAGCCGGTTATCTCCACGTAGTCGTTGAGACCGCGAAGGTTAATGGCCTGGCCGATCTTGCCGGCTACAAAATCAGGATTGCCCACGGCAGTGCCGTTGCGTGCATTGCCGGAACTGTCGTTGGTATTACCTTCAAATTCGTAGTGTGCCTGCAGACCAGTTGTGCCGGGGTCTGCCGGCGTGGTCAACTGACGGTCATAAGAATACAGCCTGATACCGTCGAGCAAAACCATTCCCTTGCCGCCAACCGCTCCGATACGCTCAAAGCCAATGGTCAGCTCAGTGACATTGCTGAGGCTCACACCGAGCGAGGCCAGGTCAATATACCACATCTGCCAGCCCGTCAGCCTTGTGTCCTCGGCGCTGCCATCGTATGTTACCCTGGAGCCGTTAATCTTCACATACATCTGCTGCACAGCATTGTTTGGATCGCCGAAGAACCGCAGCGTCAGGGCTTTAATACCATGCATGGTCCAATCCCGGCCGACGTCTAAATCAGCGACATTCGCTGTGACCTCGGAATAGGTGGCAACGGTGTTGTCATAGAAAAGCGGCACTGACTGTTGGCCGTCATAAACAAGCGAGGTCTCGATTGTGGGTTGGAACGGTTCATTATAACCTATGGTCGAGCCGTTTGCCGGATTCTCAAATCCGTCCACCCATGTACCATATACTAAGTTGCTGCCTTCCTCCCCGGCTGGAATGTCATTGTAGGACTCGAAATCGTCCACAACAAGATACTCCTGTGTCGAGAGGTTCCAGATGTCACCTTGCCCGGCTGTAGGAATCTCGGCATCGTTGACCTCATCAATCCGCCAGTAGTACGTGCCGGCTAAATCAAGGGAGGGAGCATAGCTGGGCTCGGTCACGCTGGCAACAGGAACATTGCCGTCGATAACAGCCTGCTCGTCGGTGCTGATATAAACATCGTGCTTAGCAGCCTCTCTTCCTGCTCTGAAGCTGAGGATCGCATCCACGTCTACATCTGTTGCCCCTGAATCGGGGCTGGGCTCTGTGGCCCAGACAGGTATGTAGAGGAAGCGAACCTCGCTCAGACCGTATTGGTTCACCATGCCTCCCCAGTTGCTGTTAGCAGTGATCTTGACATATTTTGCTGCCACACCGCTGAGATCAACGGTGGTATTGGGGGCATAACCAGCCGCACCAGGACCCCGGGCAAACTCGTGAGTGGTGCCCAATAAGTTCCAGCCGGTACCATCGACAGAATACTCAATTGTGGCATCCCTGATGCCGAAACCGATAAGAGGCTCGACTGAGCTATTGTAGTTCCATACCAGCATCTGGTGCAGTTTATATACCCTGTCGAACTCATATTTTATCCACGTTGCGTTTGGATCTATACCACTACTGAGCCACATAGCCGCATTTTCGTATGAGTGCAGGTCATAACCATCCAGCCCGGAGCTGTTGATGGTATTTTCGGGCCCTTCGTCGGCCTTATTTGCGCTTGAAGCTGTGGCAGTTATACTCTCCATAGGATAAGCGTACGGCTCGACCGTGAAGCTCCAGACATCGCCTTTGAAGATCGTAAAGTCAGGTGGCGCATTGACCTCATCGACACGCCAGAAGTAGGTCTGGCCAAAATCCAGGCGATGATCGGGAACATAGGCGGTCTCACTTTGACTGCCTTTATATTCAGGGCTGGCGATCGTGGCGGTGTTCACATCCTCGAAGCTGGTGCCGAAATATACATCGTGTGTGCCGGCATACTCTCCCGGCGTCCAGCTAAGCGCTATATCCCGTGGGACATCTGTAGCCCCGTGATCCGGGTCTGGGTTCTGGGCCTTCATTGGCGGCGAAGGTGTCCACTCATACAGCTCCGCTATGTCGTCCGTTGTCAGAACCCTGCTGTATACGCGGAACTCATCAATCGTCCCGGCGAACCATCGGCTTCTATTCCTGTTCACGCCCACCGTGAACTCGTTGAATAGATCACTGGCGAGGGTTGCTTGATTAGTGGGAGCACCCTGGTAGTAAAGTTGCGCAGATGTACCCTCACACGCTACAGCAAGATGTACCCAGTCCGTGGTAGCGTCCCCGAATGCTCCAGCACTGCCAGGAGGACGAATCTGGTAGACCATGCTTCCGGCATCCACATCAATCTGGAAACCAGCGCCAGTGGACCCACCGGGCTCATGGCTGGAGAATAAGCCCGCCAGATCGGCCTGAGGGACGTCATCAGCCTTGGCCCATACCGCGATAGTGAAAGACGCATACGTCCGGTCTCCGGGCAAGGAGTGGGTAACAAAGTCATCGACTCCGTCGAAATGCAAAGCCTTTCCATTTTTTCCATCCACCCATTGTGGATCGCCATTGAACGTGCCATTGTGGCCATTGCCCGTTGCGTCCAAAACTGTGCTACCGGCCCCTTCATTAAGTGGCCAGTACACTAATAGTTCTGTAGCGATATCTGCGTTCGTCACACCTGTGGTAGGCCCCAGCACCAAAACAAAAGAAATTAGATAAATCAATTTTTTATACATAATAGTCCTCCTTCAGAAGAAATTGAGAAGTAACTCTGTTTTGGTGACAAACCAAAATTCCTGTTGTTGTCAACAAAACAAGAAAGAACTCGTACCTCCACTATTATCCGGCATTTCTATATACACTTCACTAAAACACTCCTGCACGCCTCAAGCCTCATTATAACGTAATTTAATCTCGTTTCAAACAATTTTATAAGATTATGAAACTTGAAGTTTATTGTGGTGAATCTGTATTTTGGTCTGGGGAGATTGGGCAAAAAAAGATAAGGACTATCAAGCCAAAACGCCCAGAGTTGAAAGTATATGGTCAAATGACCATGCCAAAGGAGATCGGCCAGTGTACAGCCTCTGAGGCCGCTTAAATTGAAAGCTGAGGGCTACTCTGTGAGATTCTGTGGGCTGGCTTGTGTAAAGAAGAGGGCTGCAAGTGGATGCTCACAGCCCTTCGACTAATATAAATGATTTTTTCTATCAATTTCTAAGGTTTAGTAGGTTTTTCCTCCGTATTCAAGTTCTCATTAATTTGTACAAAATCAGAAACGATATCACTATTGAGGAATCGTAACTCCCAGTCATTTCGGGATGTACGCACTACTTTTAAACCTGTGTTGCGATTCCTTATCGATTCACCTATTTTAATAATTATAAAACCTATAAAAAAGACCCCTGCAGCACCTTCTGCTGTGTTTGTTCTTTGAGATGGATAAGTATGAAGTGGAATTATAGCAGAAATTATTACTGCTAACGCGAGCCAACCACCTATATTCATAAGAGTTTGGCCTCTTTTGGCTTTACGTGCACATCGCATGCAAAGTCTTATCATAAAAGATTTCGGTTTTCTTCTTGTTATCCAATTACATAATCCCCTTTTGACATCCACTTGACCAAATGAGCTCAAAAAAACTTTTCGTTCTTCTTGTGGTGGGATGTCAACTTTTCGCTCTATTAAAATCTCTCTGATAACATCAAAAGTTTCAGGCCGCCAGTTGACTTGGTCATTCTCTACCCACATTGCTATCAATTCCTTTGTACCCTTAGTTTTCCAATGTTCCCGCATTAGATTTGGGTCGGCTCGCTTTTTGCCGTGATAATTAACCAATTCTGCATCAATCTCTTCTTCAAGGTGTTTACCACATCTCGGACATAAAAGGGGCCATTTAATATTGTCAAACGACTCTGTTTTTAAGTGAACCGTGTGCATTTTCTATCTCCAACAATCCTTCATTTATAGGTCGTATAACAGAGTATTGAACGGTTCTTAATAGTGTACTTTTGAAGTAGTATTTCAACAAGTAGATTTTAGGATTATGAAGACTTTTTCTATCCAGCATATATTAGTTTATCATTAAATGAGGTTTATGCGGATTAACTAATTCCACTTTTCAAACGTTTTAGGATGGCACTGACGTGGGAGCCGTACCGCTGGTCGGCATTGCGTGTCTGCCAGCCTTCCTCGTTGAGAATCCTTGTAATATGGTACGGGCCTAATCTTTTGCCGCCTCTGGGCTTTCGATGCAATTGCTTCTTGTCGTTTGGACTTACTCCTCGTCCAATGCCTCAAGTTGCCGCTTACGGGCTTTGCTGTTTGTCTTGGCATATATCGCCGTTGTCGTGGGGCTGGCATGTCCTGCCTGATCCTGGACAAATCTCAGATCGTGCTCGACATTGTAGAGCCTGGTCAAGTACGTATGCCGTAACATGTGTGGGTGCAGTTTGCCGATAACCGTACATATAAACGCCGATGAATATCTAAAAGCAATAATCAGCCTTTAACGGACCTATCCGATATTTTCTTCCTGATACTCCCCGCCAATCCCACTGGGACCTAAGCTGACTAAAGGGATTCTCACCATGCGATTAGTATGACTACAAGTCTTTCTGAGTCTGCTTTTCAGGTGATGGGGTTTCGGCATAATTTCGCTTTTAATCCGTTCGAGTTCTTCCGGGCTTAGCGTGCCGATATGACGGCACAAACTTGCCCATTCTGCCGGATCAATGCCTTCAGATAGTTCACACCATACGCAAGTTTCAGCAATCGAGGATTCTGAGAATAACAGTCCTTGAGATGCCATGAGCTTATCTCCTTAAATAACAATTAACGAATTATTATTAAGAAGGGCTTCGGTTTGACTTGCTGACCAGAGGTCGGTTCCACCCTTGGAACGACGATAAAAGAAAATACTATATAGAGCCAAATGAGTCAAGGAAAATTTCTGCTTGATTTTTATATTAATTCTTAGCTATCAGTTTGCAATGAAGAGGGTATTGTAGTATAAAATATCTGCGTTATTGGGAAATTCACCAGAGATATGTCAGGAAAATTGATGTTCCGTTTGGTTTGGTGGAAATTACCTTGGCGGAACGCTTTGAAGAATTAGGACGAGAGAGTGTATAGATAGCAGGTTTTGTGTTATCTATTTTGATGCAGCTTAATTGTAAATAATGACGCAAGAAGCTTTTTGGTAATAAATGAATCATGATTAATAAAATAGACTCGTTAAAGCAAATTGGAAGTTTCAACGAATTTAGCTGGGGCACAGTTCCTCCTTTCAGCAATATTAACATGATCTTTGGCTACAATGGAAGTGGGAAAACTACAATATCAAATGTGCTCCGGCTTTATTCAAGGCAACGAGAAGACGAAGATGATGTGCTGTTCAAAGAACTAACGAACAGTCCAGATGCAAGTGTAGAAATAACTCATAATGGTCGAACTATAAAGTATTGCGCTGATTGTGATAAGAGTAACATATATGTCTTCAATCCTGATTTTATCGCAGAACATGTCTTTGATGGAACAAAATTTAACTGCAAGGAATTCGACAGCTCTGTTGTTACCAATAAGCAATTAAAAAATCCCAAAATAAGCAAACTTGAATCTGAAATCCAATCGCTTAATGATAAAAAATCAGAAGAAGAAAGAAAAAAGGCAGAGCTGGATAAGAAGTTTGGAGAAATCAAAAATGATCTGTCAGTCGAATTCAATTCAAAAGTTATGCCGAGCCGCCTTCCCTCGATACAAATCCCTGATAAATCGCCAGTTGACTCAGAAATAACGATTAGGTCGAATCTTGATATCGCTTACAACGATTACGAATTAAGCCAAAAGCAGCAGGACCTCAAGAAGGATGTCGCAGATTTGAATGCATTGTCCTTCGAACAGATAGGTATCTGCATTGATAAAGTATCAAAAACTCTTTCGCAAAGCATACAAGAAGGACCCCGAAAGAAGATTCAGGAGAAAATTGATAGGCTCAAAGACTTTATCCCTAAAAATATAACGTTGAATGAATGGTTTGAAAACGGTTATCTTCTATTGAAGAACGAAAAGAGCAAACGAGAAAGAAACTGCCCTTTGTGCAACAGCGACTTGAAAGCTACGATAAAGACGCCGAAAGACGAACTCTACCTTTGTTTCCAACAAATAAGGATTGACAGACAGTGAAGGAAGATGTTACATTACAAAGACTTATGATTGAAGCGCTCGTAGCTCAGTAGGATAGAGCGTCGGTTTCCTAAACCGAAGGTCGCAGGTTCGAATCCTGCCGGGCGTAGTTTTGTAAACCCTTTAATGTGAAAGACTTGTCTCGCTGTACCTCCGAAAAACCTCATCCGGAGGGCATATGATATTTCGCAGCGGTGAAATGTTCAGACAGTGGGCCGTGATGTGTTGTGCATAGCTGTACTGTCGCACTTTGAAAAAACGTATAAACCCTTTAATAAACGATGCTTGTAAAAAAAAGGTTCATTCATCATCTTGCTATAGAATTGACAAAAATTAACAGATGTCCACCATACAGCGTTTCGGGCCAGATTGTTGATTTCTGCTTTTGTTTATAAACGAAGCACTTTGCGACATAATTTGTTTTAACTGCTTTGTTAATAATAACTTACGTAATATTACTAAAATGCGACAGTACAGATAGCCTTAAACAACCAATTGAAAACCAAGAAGCAGGCAAAAGACCTTTTTCATTTTATTTTTCTCCAGAATAAAAAGCTCGCTCTTACACTTTCTGCTGCCAAAACTTTTTTCGCATCAAGGATGTCATAAAACTTCCTCGGAATATCCGCAACATCCAACTTTTTATTCAGGAATTCCTAAAGCTGCTGAAACAAAAGGTAGTTGGCTCTTGTCCTAATTCGCGCAGCTTTCTCATCTTATAGAAGGAGCCCCTGCTACAAGGAGTCCGAAGAAAACAGGAGCTCCAAAAGACTGTCAGCATCCATGCCAACAGGCAATTTCCTCCTCATAACATAAACACGAAAATTAGTCAATTGTGGTAAATACGTATTTTAATCTGGGTGGATTGGGCAAGAAAGGTAAGAGTTATCAAGCCCCCCCCATAGTCGTTCAAAAGAGATCGTCCAGTGTACGGCTAATGGCATACAATCCCGGCCAAAGAAGACAGAGAAATTCTTACATTACATAACTAAATGAAACAGGGCGTTTGACACGTATATCAAACGCCCTGGTAAGCTCTAAGTCGATACCAATCTCAGTTAATCGAGCTTGATCTACGGTTCAGTCAGTGAATTATCCTTCAGCCAGTCTTCCTGTAATATAGCCAAATCCAGATCATCGACTCTGCAGTCACCATTGAGGTCCCCAGGAAACGGCTCGTAATCGGGCAGTGACTGGGCTGCCTCACAACCGTCGTTATACACGTTGATCGTGACCGTGTCCGAATCGGTGTATTCACCGTCAAAGGCCTCCAACTGCAAGACATACTCGCCCACTGCTGACAGGGTAATACTCGTATCCTCGGCGCTCGGATCGGTAATCACGGCGTCAGGGCTGTTGGGATCATTGGGTTCACTAACCACCGTCCACTGCACGGTATAAGCCTCATCTTCGGTGACGGTCGCGTCCAGATTCTTTGTCATGACGCCGCCGACCAGCCAGGTAACTGCATCGGCGCCGGCGTCCACTTGGGGAGCCTGATTATCTGCGAAGAAACTGAAAATGGGCCCCAAAATCGGGTCATTGGGATCGCCGATATAGGTATCGACGGCCCAGTAGTACTGCGTCTTTGGTTGAGTTTGAACGACAACGGAAGTCACGTTCTGCTTGCTCACAACCTGGATGGCTACCGGGTCGGTAAACCATTCCAGCAATTGCAAATCGTCGGTTAAGTAGACGTCGACCGGCACCGGCTGACCAGGCACACACGGATCAGGCAAAGTCCAGCTCAGCACCACCTCGCCGGGTGGTACTAAACTACCGTCGGCCGGAATCGGATTAAGCATGTGGATAGCCTTCAACGTGGTTTTGCCTTCATTCGTGACGTCATAATCCAGCGAGAGCGTACCGTTGCCGTCATAAGCGGTAATCCAGCCTTCGTCGATGTATTCCTGGACGAGCGAAAGGTCATTGCCGTCGATTATCAGCGTACCGGCTCTGATGTCCATCGTGCCTACAGAACCAGCTTGCCCTCTCATCGAAAACGAGCTGGTAGTAATAGTTCCACCATCCAGATTCGCGTGACCTGTAGCTACAGACTGTTGTGCAATGTACAACTCACCCGTGACTGTAATAGTGCCACCGGTCATATTGAGGGTGCCCGAACCCTGGTACGCCACATTAAAGCCGGCGCCAGCAGTTATGGTGCCACTATTTATATTAAGTATCGCGTTACTATCCACGCCCTGGGCCGATGTAAACCAGTTGCTTACCGTAAAAGTTCCACCGACCACTGTCAGTTCACCGGTGGAACTACTACCCTGTGCAACCTGTACTTTATAAGCCACGGCACCTTCGTTCGCGATAGTCGGGCCGGGGATCATTTTGATTCTGACTATGTCGTCAGTGGTGGGGATTGTACCGCTATCCCAGTTTGTTGGCGTGCTCCAGAGGTTATCTGGACCAGCATCAGTCCAGTTTACGGTAGCAGCTTGAACATTACCCACCAGAGACAACGCCAGAACAAAAGAAACCAAACAAATCATTTTTCTAAACATAATAATTCTCCTTAAAAAAGTTAAAATAAACGACTGTGCCTTGGCTACACACCAAAATAACTAATAATTCTTGCGCTCAACACATTTTATCTCCATCCGCCAGGAATTTTTTTGACTTGTCACTCCCTACCTTCTTTCTTGCCTGCACAAGCCCAACATCAACCGTTGATTGAAATGGATAAACTCTAACCGCCAAGTGCAAAGCTCTAAAACTTTACTCCTTCCTCGTTAATCTTAACCTTCTCGGCAGGACATTTGTATGAAGTGCCCAGGATTTTTGTCCCACAGAAAGGCCAAAATCCATCATTTTTATTTATACCAGATTAGACACCTTGCCGTCAAGGAAAATCTGCCAAATTATGTAACCGTATAGATCCAGTGCAGTCCGGTTCTGCCTGGCCCATTTGATTCGGGACATCAAATCTCTTATGACTTTGCCCAATGAGACCGACAAATGCCTTGCAGATAGCCTGCTGATTCAATTCAAGAGGCTCTTTCATATCTGGCATCTTCGAGACAGAGTCCCAAAGGACAGATTCAGCCGGATTATGTTCAAAATCAAGGATCGAATATTGGCCTTGGCCAAGCAGCAAGATTTGCCACCCAAGTCGGCTACACTCGCTAAGCGTTTCTGCAAGCATGGTAACGCTATGTTCAGGTTTCTGTTTGACCCTGCTGTTGCACCGACCAACAATGCTGCTGAGCAAACTCTTCGTCAGGCTATTATTGTTCGGCGAATTACCCAGGGCAGCCGATCCTGGATGGGCAGGCATTTTCATGATGAACATTTTGGTTTGTAATTTTTACTCGCATAAACGGTACATACCTTGCTATACTAAGACCGGACATTGTGCGACTCCTTTCGTTTTACAAGTTACTTTTGCCAAAGAACTTATCTTACGAAAGGCAGCATAATGTCCACTATTTTTGATTCATTCTTCACCAACTTTTTTGCAGTCGAACCATATTCTGAAACTTTATGACAAAAAGGGTATAGCTTTGCGTAGAGCTTTTTGATATAATATTTATCAGAGCACATTCGCAGGGCTGAGGATATCTCGCTTTTTCCTCTTCCTCCGCTTCTCAGCCCTGCTTCCTCTTTTTTCAGGCCAATAGTGATTTTGGGGCAAGAACGAATTTTCGGACACCTTAACGCGCACGTGCGCGCAACAGTCGCGGTGTGTTAAGATAGTAGGAAAAAACGGGTTCTTAATGCAAGTGTTTGGCTTTTTTGTATTCTTTTGCGGCACGACAGTTAAACCTGCCGGAAGATTGTTGAAATTGAGATGACATTACGGTATTATGAGACTCGAAGCTTGCAGGAATGTTTCTGTAAAGTGTATATGGGAAATGCCAGGTTGGGCAGCAGACATAAAGCAGAACTAACCGTAGGATTATTCAAGGCTTTGGAGACAGAATATGCTCAAGGAGCTATCAGCCAGATTCGTTTTGCCCCGGACAACAGTTAGGGTTCTGGTGGTGATCTTAGGCATTCTCTTCGCTCTATCCGGATTCGTTTCTCTTCGAGGGCAGTCCCAACAAGACTCTGCGATGACGGCGGGTGGGGCAAAGGACGCCAACTCAGCCAGTCTGGGCTTGTCGGCCCCAGAGGGCGCTGAGGCCGCAAAAAAAGCGGAGGAAATAACTGCTGAGCAACTTCGCGCGAAGAAAAAGCAGATCATCGAATCCCAGGAACTTAACGAGGAGCTTAAGGCCAAGATTACCGAAGCCTATGACAAGGCAGTTGCTCAACTGAATTCGGCAGTCGATTTCGACGCTAAGAGGCAACAATACAGCCAAGCCAGAAAAGACGCACCTGGCAATCTGGAAAAGACTAAGGCGCTTCTGGAAGTGCAACCTGCTTCGGCCATACCGCAGGTAGCGCAGGATATAACTTTGGCGCAAGCCGACGAGGCTCTCACCAAGGCAAGGCTTGCCCTTGAGGAAGCTAAGAACAGCGTAAGCAATTGGGAAAATGAGCCCAAAAGACGCGCAGAGCGACGGACCAAAATCCCGGAAGAGACAAACACGGCCAGGCAGAAGCTTGAGGAAATAAAGACAAAACTCCTAACACCAGTTGCCGATGGACAGATGACTGAATTGGCCCAGGCGAACCGAACACTGTTGATTGTCCAGCAGCGTGCCCTTGAGAACCAGATAGGTGCAAACACCGAGGAACTGCTTTTCTATGATGCGGGCAGTGATCTGCTCGCAGCCAGAAGGGACTTGGCGACCCGCCAGCTGGCCGGCGCAGAGAAGCTGGTTGAGTTCTGGCAGCTAAAGGTAAGTGATTCGCGGCAGAAGAAAGCTGAAACGGCAAAAGAGGAAGCCATCCGCGCGAAGGAAGAGACAAGATATGCCCACCCCGCAATCCAGGCAATCGCGAAAGAGAACGCGGAGTTTGCGCAAACGCAGACCGATCTTGTGGCCAAGGTTGAGGCAGTTGCGAAATATTTTGAGTCAATAAACGCCAAGCTTGCGTCCGTGAAAAAGAGCTTTGAGGAAGTAAGCGCCAAAGTCGATACGGCCGGTAAGGTAACAGATGCAATGGGGATGGCACTACTGGGCCAGCGTGAGAAACTGCCGGATATAAGAGAAAATCAGCTGCGGATTCGGAGCCGACCGTCGGAAATATCGTTGGCTCAGTACCATGGGATCGAGAGCGATAAGGAATGGTCGGACCTGGGCGATCTCACAGACGAACTGGAAGCAGTCTTAGCCCAGATCGATCCTTCTGTCGGCGAGGCGGAACGCCAGACAATTAAAAAGGAGGTGACAAACTACTACGAAAGCCAGCGTAAAATGCTAAGAGCGATAGCAGACCTCCACTGGGATTACTCCACAAAGCTGGCAAACCTTGACTCTACAGAGCGGCAGTACGTTGATACTGTACAGGCTTATGCAGATTTCATCGATGCGAACATTCTGTGGATCAAGAGCAGTCTCGTCTTTCGTTTGTCCGACCTTCGTGAGGGTTTGTTTGCTTTAGGATGGCTGTTTTCTCCGGCTAACTGGCACCAGGTTGTAATCAGCCTTTGGACAGATTTTAAGGAAGACATCTTAGCTTATCTGGCAGTCTTGCTAATTGTCGTTTCATTGGTTGTGCTTCATCCAAAGGCGCATAGGACCGTTGAAATTATCTCCGGGCGGGTCCGTCAGGTGCAGACCGATAGCTTCCTACATACGCTAAAGACACTCGGGCTTACGTTGTTCCTGGCTTCTACGTGGCCCATAGTCCTCTTTTTGTTTCAATGGCGTCTGTCTTCGAGCGCTTTCGATGATGACTTCTCTCAATCGCTCGCTTCAGGTTTCCGGGCACTCGTGCCGGTTGTTTTCATGTTGGGCTTTTTGCGTCACTTCACAATGCCGCACGGTCTGGCGCAGGAGCACCTGCGCATGCGCCATGAGCCACTGTCTTTCTTTCGACGTCTGCTCGGCTGGTACTTTGTTCTGGTGATTCCTGTCATATTTTTAGTCGAAGTCATGCAGACCCAGCAGACCAGCGAACAATGGTACAACTCTGCGGGTCGTTTGTTCTTTATATTCGGTCTTTTGGCCCTTGCATTGTTTCTACTCATCCTGCTGAGCCCAACGGGTACGCTGATGAAACCCTATCTTAAGCAGAAACACGGCGGCTGGATGGAACCTTTGCGCTACGTCTGGTATCCGCTGTGCTTTATCCTTCCGGTAGTCTTTGCCGTCCTGGCGGGCATGGGCTATTTCTACGCGGCACGGCATCTCTCCGAGAAGCTCGTTGTAACAATCATCCTGATATTGCTGGCGATCATGGTCAGGGCCATGTTCGTCCGCTGGTTAATGGTTGCGCAACGCAAGCTTGCTCTGCTGGAGCGACAAAAACGTGAGGCCACCGAACAAGAGCAGCAGGCCCAGGGAGAATCTGCTTCGGCAAAAGAATCCCAGCAGAGCAAGGCAAAAGAAGATACCTCCCTTTTTCAGATATCGCAGCAAACCCGCCGACTGATCGATGCGATTACGGTATTTCTGCCTATCGGGGGGATCTGGTACGTCTGGAACGATGTCTTACCAGCTCTCGGAGAACTGGCGAAAATCGAGCTTTGGAGAATGAGTGCCGAGGAAATCGTGACTATCGGGTCACTGGCGATGGCATTGTTTCTGGCAGCATTGACTGTGATTGTTACACGGAACGTTCCCGGTCTGCTTGAGATAATCGTATTGAGGCGGCTGCCCCTCGATCGCGGCGTGCGCTTTGCGATAACGACGCTTTTCCGCTATACACTTGCAGTCATAGGAACGGTACTGGCCTTCGGTAAAATTGGAATAGGCTGGTCGAAGGTTCAATGGCTTGTAGCCGCGATGACTGTCGGGCTGGGTTTCGGGCTGCAGGAGATATTTGCCAACTTCGTTAGCGGCCTGATTATACTCTTCGAGCAGCCAATTCGTGTAGATGACGTAGTAACAATAAGCGAGGTTACTGGGAGAGTGGCCAAGATAAGAATCCGGGCAACCACAATTCGCAGATGGGACCAGCGTGAGCTTGTTGTTCCCAACAAGGAGTTTATTACCGGCCGTCTTATTAACTGGACTTTGTCCGACAATATTCTGCGCCGAGAGTTCGTTGTGGGCATCGCCTATGGCTCCGACACCGCCAAAGCCGAGAGAATTCTCTATGAGGTTGCCAGAGCCAATCCTCTGGTCTTGAAGAACCCGGAACCGGTGGTTATCTTTAAGAGCTTCGGTGATAATAGCCTGGAATTTGAACTGCGTGTATTCATCTCAGGCATAGATAACTATGTCCCGGTATGGCACAGTATCAACTGCGCGATCGACGAAGCGTTCCGAAAGGCTGGAATCGTGATAGCATTTCCACAGCGAGATCTCCATATCTACTCGGCTGATACAAGCATACCCATCGACACGAAACAAACGTAAACCAATGCCGGGGGCCATGAACAGATAGGTTGCCATGTCCTCTTCAGTTTCTCTGCTTTCCCGGCAATTCAGGCATCAACGGACGAGTCTGTTCAGCCAGAAACTCGATGATCTGTTCAGCGGACTCCATCTCCATGACGGTATCGGCATCAAGTAAAATCCTATCTATAGACATTTGCCCGAAAATACGTATAACTCAATGATAGGTAACTTGCTCTTTAAAAGCTGCGTTTTTAACTTGTAGGTCGGCAATTTGCTGCTTCTTATAGAACTGTTCTTGTTTAGATGTAAATTTTTGTCCCCAATAAATTTGCAACAACTATTGTCGGGTGAACGAGGCCTGCCGCTTGTAAAATACAGATTACTTTCTTGAATTCCAACGTTGTGTGTGTTATAAAGTGAATTGGAAGACTTGATTTTGTGTGCGTTTCACAGTACTGTCAAAATAACCATTGAACGGTTATATTTTTTCTTTTTCGTAGATACACAAATAAAAAGAAATTTGGGTATTTTAATGTCGGGTTCGTTGTCCAGGAGGCTCAAAATACCCGTGAACAGTTACGGAGAGGCGTTGCCATGAAACTGCGAAGAGCTTTGAAGTGTGTGAGTGTTGTTTATGTGATTGTCTGCTTAATCGCTCAGAATCCCGGGATATCGGCTTCAGACGGGATTGGGGGCAGACGCCAGGCAAGGGAGTTGCCCAAGGCGATCAATATCGAGGGCGTTGCCGCCACACATGCGAATGTGCGATACGGTCCGCATGAGCGCAATTTGCTCGATATATGGCTTGTCAAATCCGGCGAGCCTGTGCCGCTTGTGATCTTCATTCACGGTGGCGGATTTAGAATCGGCGACAAGTCCAAGATATACAAGTCAGAAGACATGCCCAAGTTTCTCAAAGCGGGCGTCTCTTTTGCCACGATCAACTATCGCTATGTAACCAACGAGCCGCTGGGCGTGCGGGCCTGCCTGAACGATTCCAAGCGGGCGCTGCAGTTTATCCGCAGCAAGGCAATGGAGTGGAACATCGATAAGAAACGAATAGGCGCCTATGGCGAGTCCGCAGGGTCGGGGACTTCGACCTGGCTGGCCTTTCACGATGACATGGCTGAGCCTGACAGTCCCGACCCGGTTTTACGCGAATCGACGCGATTGGCCGTGGCGGGGGCGCTTTGGACACAGGCGACCTACGACCTCCTGCAGTGGCCCGACCTGCTGGACTACACGCCCGATCCTCAGGCGTACGAGGCCGCACTCAAGGAAGCGTTGGAGTGTTACGGACTCACGAGCATTGAGCAATTGCGCAGTTCCGAGGGTAAGGCAATTCGTGCGGATCTTGACATGCTCAGCCTGATGTCGGGTGACGATCCGCCATTGTATGTATGGAATCCAACGAAAGGCGGGACACCTGAAGACCTCGGGCACAGGAATCATCATCCGCTTCACGCCGCGGCGCTGAAGAAACGAGCTGAGGAGGTGGGAATAGAGGCCCAAGTGTATGCCAGGAGTATAGGTATTGAGCCGGCCAATCCTGAAGGGCTGGTCAACTTTTTTCTGCGCCACCTGGGAGTTCAGTGAGAAGAGAGAGGCAACATGAAGAACCGCCTAATCCGGAGAAAACGCAATAAAGACATTGACTGTAAACGTACTTCACCGTGTGGTGCATAATATACTTAGTCATTTTTTGAAGGAGGATTGTTATGTGTAAGAAGTTGATGTGTTTGGCCTTTGTCTGTGTGTTGGGGTTGGCTCATACGACGTCCGCAGATCTCGTCGGTTTGTGGAGGTTCGATGAGGGCATCGGCACTATTGCCGCTGATTCTTCCGGGAGGGGCAACGACGGCACGCTCGGTGGCAATGCAACCTGGGATACCGGGCACCTCGGCGGCTCATTGTACGTCAATCGTGGCGGGTGGGTCGATGTCTCGGCTGCAGCGTGGGATCCCATTGAAAGGCAGGTGACCGTGGCCTACTGGACGTTTGGCGGCGACGGATTGCCTGTTTGGAGCTTTACCTTTGGTGCCTACAGCAACTCGAACGAGGTTGCAAGGCAGGCAATGGCGGCTCCGTGGATGGACGGCAATATTTACTGGGACACCGGATGGGACGGCACTGGCCGTAATTATGATTCGATCGTCAAGGCGATACCGGCGGAGTTCCTAAAAGGTCAGTGGGTGCACTGGGCATTCACCAAGGATTGCGATACCGGTGAAATGTGCATCTATATCAATGGTGAATTATTCCACAGCGGTACCGGTAAGACACGCCCCATTACAGGAGTCACCCTATTCACGATTGGCGCGAGGGCTTACGACCACGGCGGTGGCTATATCGGGCGGCTCGACGATTTCCGCCTCTACGACCAGCCGCTCTCGGCGGAGGAGATTGTGCAAGTCATGAGCGGTGAGGACTTAGCAAAATCACCTGGCCTTGCCTCCAATCCAAGCCCTGCTAATCAGGCCACAGATGTGCCGCGGGATGTGGTCCTCAACTGGACGCCGGGAGAGTTCGCCAACACACATGATGTTTACCTGGGCACGGTTTTCGAAGATGTCAACGATGCCGATAGAAGCAATCAGCGGGGCGTGCTGGCCAGTCAAGGTCAAATCGCTGCAACTTATGATCCCGGCCGTCTCGATTTCGGCCAAACTTATTTCTGGCGTGTTGATGAGGCCAATGCCCCACCGGACTACACCATCTTTAAGGGCGATGTGTGGAGCTTTACGGTCGAGCCGTTCGCTTATCCCATCGGGAATATAACTGTCACAGCTTCCAGTGAGAATAAGGCCGATGAGGGACCCGGAAATACCGTCAACGGTTCCGGGCTTGATGATGATGACCTGCACTCAACAGAAAACACTGCTATGTGGCTCAGTAGCGGCTTCGATCCAAACCCGACCTGGATCAAATACGAGTTCGACAGGGTCCATAAATTGTATCAGATGTGGGTATGGAACTATAATAGTTCTGTTGAGCCGCTTGTCGGCTTCGGCATCAAGGAAGTCACCATTGAGTATTCGGTCGATGGAACCAATTGGGCCATATTGGGCACTACTCACGAGTTTGCCCGGGGTCCAGGTTCGGCTGGTTATGCCCCCAATACCACCGTTGATCTTGGTGGTGTGGCGGCAAAATATGTCAGGATAACTGCTAACAGCAACTGGGGAGGCATCCTGAACCAGTATGGTCTGAGCGAGGTTCGCTTCCTCTACGTACCTGTCTGGGCCACAAAGCCCAGCCCTGACTCAGGGGCGACAGACGTAGACGTGGATGCGATCCTAAGTTTCCGAGCGGGAAGAGAGGCTGCTAAGCACGATGTTTATATCAGCACCGACGAGCAGGCTGTTATCGACGGCAATGTCCCTGTTGCCAGCGTGACCGAGCCCAGCTATACTCCCTCACTTGATTTAGCCGGCACCTACTACTGGCGTGTTGATGAGGTCAACGATGCCGAGATTCCTACAACATGGCAGGGTGACATCTGGAACCTCTCGACACAGGAGTATCTTGTTGTGGACGATTTCGAGTCCTACAATGACATTCCAGCCGGGCAAGAGGGCAGCAACTTAGTATATGGTACATGGGTGGACGGATTTGAGAATCCGGCAAACGGCTCGACCATAGGTTATAATGAACCGTTCCAACCCACAATCGAGACCTCGCTTGTTTATGACGGCCAACAGTCGGTGCCGCTTTTCTATGACAACACCGTGGCCACCTATTCCGAGGTCACAGCTAATGTCGCTGATCTACAGGCCGACCGGAATTGGACCGAGCATGGCATTAAGGCCCTGACGCTGCGGTTCTCGGGCGATCCAAACAATGCTGTGCAGCAGATGTATGTGAAGATTAACGGCTCTAGGGTAACATACGATGGCAGCGCCGAGGACACAAGGCTTACGGGCTGGCAGATGTGGTATATTGACCTGGCCTCGATCGGCGTGAGCCTCAGCAATGTCACTGAGCTGGCCATTGGCTTTGAGCGTATTGGAGCGGCTGGCGGCCAGGGAATGATTTTACTCGACGGTATCAGGCTGTATTCTTATGACAATCAATTGATCACACCGGCAGAGCCTGGCACAACTGGTCTGCAGGCACACTATGAATTTGAAGGTAATACCAACGACAGTTCCGGCAACGCACGCAACGGCACTGCCATGGGCAATCCTGATTATGTAGCCGGCAAGATCGGCCAGGCCATTAACCTTCGTGGCCTGAACGACTATGTGGAGATAACCGGCTACAAGGGCATTCTCGGTTCGAGTGCAATCACTGTGACGGCTTGGGTTAAGACGGTCAGCACGGACACAGGCGCCATCGTAGGCTGGGGCCCCAACGTTGCAGGTGAGAGATTCGGCTTCAGGGTGGACGTCGGCAGGCTGCGGTTAGAGCATCAGGGCGGCAATGTCCAGGGGGACACCTTAGTGAACGACGGTGGTTGGCACCACGTTGCGGTGACGGTACAAGAGAACGCCACAATCTCATATCCGGAGGTGATACTCTATCTCGATGGTACGGACGACACCAGGCCGACTACAGACCCCGATGCGTTCAACCTCACCGCGGGGGAGGATGTCAGGATTGGCAGCCGTCCCTCAAACAACGATAGATTCTTCCTGGGTCAGATCGACGAAGTTCGTATTTACAACCGAACGTTGACAAAAGAAGAGATCGCGTGGCTTGGCGGCCGGACCGCGCCGTTTGACAAGCCGTTCTGATATAAAACAGGATGGTGCCGACTATGTCAAAATAGCGGATTCGTGGCTTGATGAGCAACTTTGCCCGGCACCGTAACAACGCCAATACGACGCTGATTGGATGCCCGATAGAGCGGGCATGGCACAAGGATTTGCTTCAGTTCGGGGTCTATGCTGATTGATTTCGGTATAGGCCCCGGTTGGTTTAGTACAATACCTGTCCATTATCGTCAAGGGAATCCTACTGTTTGGAAACTAAGAACAGTCACAATTTCTTTCCAAGGATCTCTGGGGGCATTTATGAGCAAGCGTTTGTCGAGCCTGCCCTGGCCCCGCCACATGAGCCCGGCCATCCGTTTTGGGAGGCGCGCCATATCCTGTATTCTGAACGTTTTTCCCAAATAATCCGTGACAAATAGACCGAAATGTGATAGTCTATGGCTTGTGGATGCCGTCACTTCAACTATGTTCAGGGCAGGCTCTGAGCAGAGTAGAAGGATTGACGCATTTGTTGGGAGATTCCTATGCGAGATAAAAAAGGACCTCAATGAAAGGGTGAAAGAATTAAGATGCCCTATGATTTCCTCAATTAAAGGATAACAAATCGTGGGAGTTCTGAATATAGTCGTATCATATTGGTACAATTGTATTAAACGCGACGATGACCTGGAGGAGGGAGTTCTTACGCGCCGAAATGCGGCGCTGTGTCCGTTTGAGACTGATACTTTTATATTTAAACGAGAGAATGAAGCAGTACTCATCCCTGATAATTCGCCATGTCGTCGGCTTTTAGAAGACGCGGAAACAAGACAACTTGATATATATTATGTATATCCGGTTCTTCTGTTTATCGACAGACGATTAGGTCAACGGCTGGCACCCCTTTTTACAATTAAGGTTAGATTGGGATGGCAGGAGGGACAATTGTATATCTGGAGAGACGAGCCATTCGCAAGCTGTGGAAGCCGGGCTCTGAAGCAATTGGGCATACGTGATGAGCGGATCACACATTTGGGAGAAGAAGTGGAAGCCGTTTTCGCAGATGGACTGGGTGACGCATTTTCACTAATGGAGAGATGCCTGAATGTTTTAAGGACCGAGATTGATCTGCCTTTCGCAGAGAATATTGCCCCAGAGAGTCTGACGAACAACGAAATACTTCAACCTGGTGTGAGGCCGGGATTGTATAACAAAAGCTTGCTGGTGACAGGAGAGAGTGGAGCATATAATACAGCCTTGCTTCGGGATCTCGATGAGTTACAGAAACGCAATGACCTTGAAAAGACCGCACTGGGATTCATCCTGAACTATGAAGAAGGTGGGTCTGGATCTGTTGATGCGCCCATTCTTCCATTTCCATGCAATGAATATCAAACAGCCGCCTTAAGCGGCATTCTGAGTAACCGACTTACGGTAATAACGGGGCCGCCCGGTACAGGAAAGAGTCAGTATATTGCGAATGTTCTCATCAGCCTGTTTGTCAGAGGCAAGTCTGCGCTGTTGGTAAGCCATACGAATAAAGCAGTGAAGGTTGTTTATGAGAAGATTAACGAGCATTTTAAACATCTGATGATGCGTACTGGCAACATCAAGCATAGGAAGGAACTTGTTTCCAGTTTTGACGAACTAATGGAGCAATGTATACGGCGCAATCTGCGAGGACCAAGTCTCCGGGACATTGAGAGGTTCTGGCGTCTTCTTATGCGATTAAGACAGAAACTCATCAAGATTGATGAGCTGGAACAACGAGTAGCAGTTACATTGAAGGTTATCGAGTTTGAGCAACGCGTAGTTCCTCACACTGGGCAATGGCGTCGAAGGCTATTCTGGGCAATGCACATGCCTTCTTTAATCAGACTGAAGGTGCTCAGAAAAAGGCTGGCCTGGCATGGAAAAAAACTTTACGTTGAACGGTCGATCCGCCAAAGCGAGGATCATTATAACAAGCAGTGCCGCGAATTTGTCAGAGCACTGTATGAGAAGAAGCTGACAAGTAGTGGGCATATCGGGCAAGTCAGGTCGTTTCTGAGGGGCGTGGGCCAGCCTGGTGTACATGACGAGGACGATGAAGTCTCGTTTGAGAGGTTTGTGCAGAAAGTCCTCAGAGTGTGGGGCTCAACTCTGAAAACAATAAGGAGAACGTTACCGCTGAAGGCGCGTTTGTTCGATTATGTTATATTTGACGAGGCATCACAAGTTGACCTTCCCTCGGCAGCGCCGGCATTGTACAGGGCCGAACGAGTTATTATCGTAGGGGATCCGATGCAGTTAGGGCATATAGCGAGACTTACTTGCAATGTGGATAGGAGTATTGCTGAGGACTGCGGGATACTTCAAGAAGATGGCCTGTATCAAAAGGTCAAGTACCGAGAAATGTCACTCTATAGAACTGGAGAGAAATGTTTCTCCCAACAACCCGTGCTACTAAAGAAGCACTATAGATCGGAGGATGAAATAGCTGCGTTATGCAATGAATGCTTCTACAACAGTGAACTCAAAGTGCGCAGCAACCTTGACTGGGATAGGTATCCGGAGGGTCTTCCAAAAGGGATATGCTGGGAGGACTGTGCCGGAGAGACTCGGCGTTGTGGTGGGAGCAAAGTAAATTACGCAGAGGTCAAGAAAGTCGCACAAGTTCTCGAAAGGATGATGGACAAGATCAGTGGAAGGGAATTGAGCGTGGGGATAGTGACTCCATACACAGCCCAGGTGAAGGCGCTGGAGGACAGAATCGACCCGCATAGAAACGCTAATAGAGAGTTATATGAAGGACACAAGGTCGAAGTCTTAACAACCCACAAATTCCAAGGGTCGGAGAAGGATATTATGATTGCGTCACTTGTTGTTGCCCAGAGAGGTAATGGGAGCAATGATGGTTGGTATCGTAAGTACCCACAGATACTGAATGTGGCGTTGTCGCGAGCACGGTACTGCCTGGTCATTGTTGGAGACAAGGAGTACTGTAAGGCACGCTGTGGAACGCTGGGGGATATAGCAAAAAAGTACGATGAAATAAAGGCTCGTGAGACTGGTCAGCAAAATGACACACATCGAGGACCTGAGACTCGGGAAGAGAGTTTGCTATTTGAGCGACTAAAGAAGACGGAGCTTGTGTCACGTGGATACACGATCAAACCTCAACGATGGGTAAAGCGGTATCGTCTGGACATTGCCATAGAAGGAACGGGGTCCAAGCGATTGGACGTAGAATGTGATGGGGGCCAGCACGAGATCGTGGGAGGGTTGCCGGTAATCGAAGATGTGGAACGAGACGAGTTTCTACGAAATGAGGAATGGGCGGTCATGCGATTTCCGAATTACCGGATACTTCTCGAACCTGACGATGTAGTCCAGGAGATACTTCGATTTTTTATTGATTAGGAGTTGCGAGAGGCGGAAAAGCTAGCATCCAGTAAGGAATCTCGGAGTTTTTCGGGATTTCTCTTGACTTCAAAGCGTTTTTGTGGTATAATACGCAAAATAAATAGAATACAGGATACAAATCGTTGCAGTCAGCGGAGGATGTAAGCAAATCAAAAATCAAAATGCAAATTGGCCACGCCACAGGTGCAAAACCACAATTCAAAAATCAAAAATTTAAGCCGAATGCCGGCCTTTGGCCGGAAGTTCGAAGCTCTCCGTAAAGAGTCCCTGGGACGAAATCCTAAATCCTCCACAGGACCCCTAACGGGGGAAACAATATCGAATGTCCGAAATACTGAATTTTCAAAACAAAACCACAACCAAAACACGCGAAAATACGCTAAATAGTGTAGAAAGTACGGCAAAATGAGGCTAAATAGTGAGAAAAATTGAGATTAATTTGAAAAAACAAAGCCAATTTTGAACGGAGTAAGATCGATTTTACTTATAACACAGAAGATTGCCACGGCCCTACGGGCCTCGCAATGACAAAAAAGGTGTTTGAAAAAACAAAGCCAATCTGCCGGGGGCTGAAATTAATGCAATCTCAGTATTTACAAGGGATTATGAAGATTTTTATGATTTCAGATCCAAAAAAAACAAAGCCAAAACAAAGCCAATCCTCCAGCCTTTGGCCGGAAACTCGAGGCACAAAGCTCGAAATCCGAAACAACTGCATTTTTCGGAATACGATTTGAAAAAACAAAGCCAATTTCCGGGAGGTGCAAATGAATGTAAACTCATATATAACAAGGGATTATGAAGACAATCCTCGGTTTTGGCTTCAAAAAAACAAAGCCAATTTCAACATCCCACAGCCCTTCCGAAAGGAGCAGCAGGAAAAAGGCGTCGAGCGACTGCTGATGCAGCTCTCAGCCCACGACCTTTTCCAACTCCTCCTGTTCCTCAACGCTCATCGGTTCGGTCTCTTTCACAACCCTGACATTCGCTTTCGATTGGTCAATGTTCGCTACGCCTATCACCGCGACCGAGATTGGCAGACCCAGTGTATAGCGGATCAGCGATTGGGCCTGCACCTGGTGGGAAGTTTCGTCGTGGTATACATACAGGAGCTTCTTATACGGATTGCCGACAACCAGGCAGCCATTGCCACCGCCCATTACTTTCATGGCAATGACACCCATTCGCTTCTCGTTCGCCGCACGAAGTAAATCCTCACGGAAGGGACGGCGACGGCTGACAGGATTTAGCGTCGTCAGCAGTGTATCGAATTCATACATCTCGATCGCGCGAAGCAGCATCTCAGCGCTTTCGTGACCCGTGACACCGATGAAGCGGGTCACTTTCTGCTCGCGAAGCTTCTGCAATGCGGTTAAAACACCGCCGGCTTTGCCCCACGCCGGCAGATCTTCCCGGGAAGAAACCCCGTGAATCTGTAACAGGTCAAGATGGTCGGTGCGTAATCGTTTCAGGCTCTGCTCGACACTCCGCATGGTGCCGTCGTACGAGCGATCGCCCGTCTTGCACGCCAGAAAAACCTCCTTGCGGCGGCGGGCGAGCACCTGGCCGTAGTTGGTCTCAGATTGCCCTTTGTTATAGCTCGGTGCCGTGTCGAAATAAGTAATGCCCATATCGAGCGATGTCTCGGCTATGGCAGCAGGATCGTGATCCTTCGACGGCGGTAGTTTCATGCCGATGACACCACCCAGAGCAAGGATGCTCACCTCCACGCCGGTTTTGCCCAGGGCACGTTTTGGGATTGCTGCCGGACTTGATTTTTTTGGCTTGTCAGATTCAACTCCTGAGATTGGCCGCGTGCAGATTGTCCCTGTGGCAACTGCCGCGGCTATTGTTCCTAAGAATTCTCTTCGATACATTTTTTGTCCCTCAGTTCTATAAATGCCGTTTAAGCGGCGACTCAAAAAGTTCTGCCGGTTACAAACGTTCCTCTGATGTTCTAATTACTTGAGCGATTCCAGGTCCAATTTTTTAAACACCAAGAGCCTCTAAGCATGTGCAACCATAACACGATTATACAAGTATCTCCAATCGTATCCAATAGAAGTTTAGCCCGAATTTCGAGATCGTTTAAGGAAGTATCGGATTTGATGTTTATCTGCGTAACTGTTTGCTTTGACTTCGAGAATTTGGCATACTGGGGCCAGAAATATAGTGGTGCGATAACTTGTCTTAAATCTGAAAGATTGCACATTATGGTCGATGGCTTGAAGCGAGGTGTATTATGATAAACCGTTTGGCACCATTCGCCAAAGTTCTGTTCGTTCCTGCAGTATTGTTAGCAACTACTTCTACGATCAGAGCAGAAGTTTCCATAGCATACCGGACAGATTGTCCTCAACTGAATTTTGCTGTTTCCAGGTTGGAACAGGCCTTACGTAAGGTAGATGAGACGCCCGCTATCTACGACCTTGCAGAGCCTGGCAAC
>Ga0307378_10003101_pt1 | contig 24611 bp, 21 predicted proteins | sample UN1MG_FD_202238 | JGI IMG/M metagenome (GOLD analysis project Ga0307378, IMG submission 202238) | Soil microbial communities from Risofladan, Vaasa, Finland - UN-1 | ecosystem: Environmental > Terrestrial > Soil > Coastal area > Acid sulfate soil | place: Finland: Risofladan, Vaasa | collected...
GGAGCTGAATCTCTGAAAATGGACAGGAACCTTCCAGCCCATGTCCAGCGAGAAACGCTATTCAGTTTTCAAAGAACAGTGAGCTAACTACTTGGCTAAAACCACCGCGAAGCGGTTTAGTTCAACTGGCTGATATGTTGTGAAATGATGAGTACATTACGTTTGATATGGTGCTTGAAACAGCATTTTTAGACATAAAACGGTCGATTCAAGCAGATGGTGTTGGTCCATCGCAAGGGCTATGAGTTTTTATTGTTAGGATTTAAGGCCAAAAAGGTGGTTAAGGCTCTTAAATACCTATTTTTGAATCTTTATCCTGATATAATAATAAGATAGCCTGGTCCGACTAAAGCCAATACTTTTTGGCAAAACATCTTTTCCCTACAACAGAGGAGGTAAAAAATGTTAACCTACCAGGAATTGATCGATCTACTTAAGGCAAGAAGGAGCATTCGTGCATTCAAACCTACCCCCCTTCCCGAAGGTTATATAGAGAAAATCATCGAGGCAGCCCGCTGGGCTCCGTCCGGAGGGGATGGTCAACCTTGGGAATTTATCGTCATCCAGAGCCCTGAGCTCAAGGCAAAGATCATCAACCTCTACATGAAGGCAGCGAAGCCCACCTTTAAGCGGGAGCAGGACAATGATCCGGATCTGAGAAGACACCATATGGTTCTCCCTGTACCGGAACCCAACTTCAAGGATGCCCCGGCCTTTATCATTCTTGTTGGGGATGAACGAGCCAATATCGCCTTCCCGCTGAGGGTTCAGGAGACCAAAGGGGAAGAAATACTCGTGTCCAGCCTGGCCGGTGCCTTTCTTTGCATGCATCTTGCTGCCCGGACTCTAGGTCTCGGGTCCCAGTGGGTATCAGGCATGGCCGATAGGACCATTGAAAAGGAACTCAAGGAACTTCTGAAAATTCCTCCCCCTATGATGATCTATGATATGATGGTAGTTGGATATCCGGCCTATGACCCGGGACCCCGCTCTCCCCGTAACCTCAAGGATATGATTCACATTAACGGCTTTCAGCAGGAAAAATACCGAAGCATTGAAGAAATAAGGGAATTCGTAAAGAATCTCCGCAAGTCAAGATGATCTCATGACGTTTCTTGCTCGAAAATTACCAGCAGATGGCGTCCTACAACCCTGTCCTTGCCTTGGAGAAGTAAAGGGGTCAAGTCCCGGTTAAATAGGCTCGCCCTGTTGAATCCCCAAAGGGGTTCCCGACGAGTCGGGAAATTCCACGGGGCAAGCATTTAACCCAAGTTGAACACCCGGAGGGTACCCCAGTGAAATACGCTTCGCTGTTACAGATGTAAATTTCACGGGGTGAACCCGGTTCAACGGGGCGGGCAGGATAAATCTTTTTTTTTAATTGTTAGCTGGTAAATCGTTCCAGGAAACACGAAATGAAAGGCTTTTCCCCGACCAAAGAAAGCCACGCTAGGGCCTGCAAGCCGGGTCTTTGCTCTTTTTGATCTCATCTTTGTCAGGTGCTGCAACCCTGGGCGATAACCATTGCATACCTGAGCGCTTATTTAAGCCTTAAGGCCTGGTCTCCTGCCTTTAGAGCTGATAGTAGTAATCCAGTCCAAGGTGAGTGATCTGCTTTTCTCCCATGAGATAGCGGAGGGTATTTTTCAGTTTCATGAGTTGAATAAAAAGGTCGTGTTCCGGATAGAGCTCGGGTGCGCACTGCGGGCTTTTGAAGTAAAAGGAGAGCCATTCCTGAATGCCGGTCATAGATGCCCGCTGTGCCAGATCCATAAAGAGTATCAGATCCAGCACCAGGGGTGCTGCCAGGATGCTGTCTCTACAGAGAAAGTTTACCTTGATCTGCATGGGGTATCCCAGCCAGCCGAAGATATCAATGCAGTCCCAGCCCTCTTTTTCGTCCCCTCTCGGTGGATAGTAGCTGATTGCAACCTTATGGTAGAAGTCCCCGTAGAGCTTTGGGTATGTGCCTGGCTGCAAAATGGTTTCAAGTGCGGCGAGCTTGCTCTCTTCTTTGGTCTTCAGGGAATCTTTGTCATCCAGGACCAATCCGTCCCTGTTACCCAGGATGTTGGTGGAATACCATCCTGTAAGTCCCAGCATGCGGGCCTTTAATCCCGGGGCCAGAATGGTTTTCATCAGGGTCTGCCCTGTCTTAAAATCCTTTCCAGCAATAGCAACCCGGTGCTTATCCGCAAGTTCCGCCATGGCAGGGATGTCCACCGTAAGATTGGGAGCACCGTTTATGTAAGGAATCCCACTGGTGAGCGCGGCATAGGCATAGAGCATGCTTGGTGAGATAGTAGGGTCATTTTTCTCTAGGCCCTCCTCGAAACCCCTGAGAGAGCTATGAACATCGGCGGGCTTTAGATACGCCTCTGTGCTCCCGCACCAGATCATGACGCACCGGGAAAGCTCGTTTTCTTGCCTGAAGGTGTCGATGTCTGCCTTGATACGGTCAATGAGAGCCACATGAGAGGTCTCTTTCTTCACATGGGGCCCATGCAAGTTTTTGACAAATGCCTGGTTGAAAACCGCTGGCCAGGGATGGAGTGTTTCAAGCAGGGAACGGGCCGGCTCAAGGTCTTCGGGTTTGAGCACCTTGGCCTCACGTGCTGCCTCATAGCAATTATCAGGAAAGATATCCCACCCGCCAAAGACCAGGTCGTCCAGGCGAGCAAGCGGCACAAATTCCTTAATAGAGGGAACGCGGTGTTCGTATCGCTTACCCAGCCGGATAGTACCCATTTGCGTCAATGAACCAATGGGAAGGGCCGTGCCACGGCGCACCCCCTCAACCCCTGCTAAAAAGGTAGTGCTTACTGCTCCCCCTATACCCGGAATAAGTACGCCGAGCTTACCTTCTGCCTCTTTGACCCCTTCTTTCAGTTTCATGCCATTCTCCTTTGATGGTTATTGCAATGTGAACCCAATTCACATAATAAAAATTATAGGGTAAAGAGCTCTGGAAAGCAATATGATTAATGAAAACGCCAGGATATCTGTCTTTTTCTCACCTCAATCTGCCGCTCCCACACTCCAGGGAACGAGCAAGGTAACGACAATGGATATATCTAAGTATAGCCCACTTTTCCATGGACACGGAGGGGAGTGTGCTGAATACGGGATTTGAAGGCGACATTCATATCTGTTAGTAAGGGGTTATCCCGATTTTTTGGTGTTTTAAAATAATCATGTTTTAAAATAATCTTGACAATCCTGTGAATCCGCATTAAGTAAGTAATAGCGAGTTCGGATTGACAGTCTTTGAGAAGGGAAATTATTGGGACCATTAAAGCTGTAACACCAACTTTAATGGTCTTTTTATTTTGCCGAAGCGTTTATCCTGACTGTGCAGAAAATATTTGAAAGGAGGAAGACGCTATGGCAGAAGGAACCGTGAAGTGGTTCAGTGACCAAAAGGGCTTTGGCTTTATTGAGCAGGACGATGGTCAGGATCTTTTCGTCCATCACACCGGCATCAATGCATCAGGATTCAAAAGTCTGAACGAAGGCCAGAGAGTCCGATTTGAGATCGAGACAAATGAAAAAGGCCCGAAGGCCAAAAATGTAGAGATACTATAACAATGTAGGGTCTCGAAAGCGGCACCTCTGTAAGGTGCCGCTTTTTTTGGGGTGTGCATAGAGGGAATGTAGGAAGTGGTTGCATCAAGTATAAAGATTCGGCCGCGATTTCTCACGGCTTCTTGTCGGCATAACTCAACCAGCCGACTAACAAAATCACTGTAACCTGCTTTGTTTCTAAATATCGTTGCACAGTCAATTCCCCGGCCCATAACATGATACAGGGCTCCTGACGCATCCAGCCTTGGTTGCGTCCGTATGCATACCAGGTGTATATTTTCTATCTTCTGCCATGATGCTTTAGAACCAGCGCCACCCTTTATTAATGGAACAGAACAAGCTAAGAAATATCGCACTTATCGCGCATGTTGACCACGGCAAAACAACCCTTGTTGACCAGCTGTTCAAGCAGAGCGGCATGTTCCGCGAAAATCAGGTTGTTGCCGAAAGGCTTATGGACAGCATTGATCTTGAGCGGGAGCGGGGAATTACCATTGCATCAAAGAACGGCTCATTTCACTACCTGGACTTTCTGATCAACATTATTGACACGCCGGGGCACGCAGACTTTGGCGGCCAGGTTGAGCGGGTGCTGAAGATGGCAGACGGCGCCTTGCTGCTTGTCGATGCACAGGAAGGCCCAATGCCCCAGACCTATTTTGTGCTGAAAAAGGCGCTTGCCCTGCGTCTACCCATAATTGTTGTAATCAATAAGATAGACAAGCCTGCGGCCCGACCTGATTGGGCGGTTGACCAGGTGTTTGATCTCTTTGTCAGACTGGAGGCGCCGGAGCATATTCTGGATTTTCCGCTGGTATATGCATCTGCGCGTGGAGGCTACGCGCTGGATGATATTGGCGATCACCCCTCCTCCATGGAGCCACTCTGCCAAAAGATAATCGCCCATATACCACAGCCAGGAGGAAGCCCAGACGGCCCCCTCCAGCTGCTTGTCAGCTCGATCGATTACTCCCCCTACCTCGGGAGGCTGGGAATCGGGAAGATCACCTCTGGAACCCTGAATATCAATAAAGACATTGCTGTAGCCAGGCGTGATGGCACGCTGATTCCTGCGCGCATCACCAAGATATACCACTTTGAAGGAAACCGCAAGATTGCGATAGATGCTGCCGGAGTTGGCGAAATTGTTGCAGTTGCCGGAATGGATGAAATTACCGTAGGGGTAACCTACACCGATCCTGAAGACCCTGTCCCGCTGCCCCCTGTGGAAATTGACCCCCCGACTGTCTCCATGCGCTTCATACCGAACGATTCTCCCTTTGCAGGAAAGGAAGGCAGATATGTTACCTCGCGGCACCTTGGGCAACGCCTGCGCCGTGAGGCCCTTTCCGATATCGCGCTGGTGGTTGAGGAACTGGAGGGGCGATCGGGATTCAAGGTATCGGGAAGAGGCGAGCTGCACCTGTCGATTCTTATAGAGCGGATGCGCCGGGAGGGATATGAATTCCAGGTGACCCGGCCCAGGGTTATTATGCGGCGCGATGGAGAAAGACTTCTGGAGCCCTACGAAGAGCTTACCGTGGATGTAGAGGAACACTACATGGGTGCAGTAATCGAGCGGCTGGGCGTCCGCAAGGGCCACATCTGCGAATTGCACCAGACAAACGGGAACGGCACGGCGCGCCTTGTTTGCAAAATTCCGACCCGGGGACTTTTGGGCTTTCGTCCGGAATTCATGACTATTACCAAAGGCATGGGAGTCATGAACTATGTCTTCAGTGAGTACGGGTACCATGCAGGCGAGATCAGGAACCGGAAAAATGGCGTCCTTGTTGCAAAAGGAACCTGCACCACGGTTGCCTATGCCCTTTTCAACCTACAGGAGCGCGGAAAGCTATTCAGCGGTCCCGGCGTCACCGTTTATGCCGGACAGATACTGGGAGAGCATTGCCGTGAAAACGACCTTGTTGTGAATCCAGCCAAAGGGAAAAAGCTAACTAACATGCGCGCAGCAGGCTCTGATGAAAATGTTGTGCTCACTAGCCCTGTCGAGATGAGCCTTGAAGAGTGTATGGCCTATATTAATGATGATGAACTGGTAGAGATAACACCGCTGGCAATACGTCTGCGAAAGGCCCCAGGAGGGAACGGAGCCAGGGCTTGATATGCCTGAATCATCTTCATGTTGTTTCTCTGCGGGACTGGCTGTAGATTATCTCCAACTCCTGGCAGGCCATATCAAAGGTATAGCAACAGATGAAGTTGGCAAAACGCATCATGAAACTGGTTGTTTCAATTACAATAAGTAGGGTATTAGCAGTTTATAAGATTGCATATTATTCAAGCTCTGAATGATTATCATTCAAATTTGTAACGAGGATAAAAGATAATCCCTGAAATAGATCAGCTGACAAACCAAAGTCTATCTATTCTCACAGAAATTATTTGAGTCGATTAGATCTTATTCTCTTTAGACGCAGGTTGACCCAGGCTGCCTCTTCCCGAAGATTCTGACTTTCAAAAAATCCCTTCAGTCTTTCATACCGGCTAATTATATCAAATTCCCTGTTCCATTTTAGTTTCTTAAGACAAATGGAGCACAAGCGCAAAGGTCTGCGATCAGACTCCTCAAGTGAATTGCTACCGTTCATAGCACACTTATAGTATATACAATGGGCTAGCCCAAAGATGTGGCCTACTTCATGAGCTAGCACCTTGCAGCTCCTTTTAAATGCAAGGTAGTGGCTCTCCGATGATTCCTTTTGCCCCCAGAACTGGGGAAAATATCGTGCCATACTATACACCCCTACCCTATTGGATAAGCATGCCTGACCAAATACAAAATTCCAATCCTCTTTTGGGTAGAGATCAGCCATGGTAATAGCCAGATAACAGACCGCATCAGGCGGAATCCCTCCAGGCAAAAGCTTGTTGAGAAAATAACCTGTTGTATACTGTTTAACAGGCTCATCTTTCCATGAGAAACGCCTGATTCTTTGCCATCCGCTTTCAGGAAGCGGAAGAACCGGCTCAATCCTTGTGGGATGATCAAACCAGATCCCTGCAATCTCTGTTGCCTTGCGTAGAATATCTTTCTCATAGGGAGAAAATGGCCCAACTGGCTGAAATACAAGCACCCGGCGACTGGCCGTAGTTCTGACAGGGTGACTGGAAACATACTCCTCAAAAGATTGGCCGCCTTCATGAAACTGAAAAAGCCATTCCCCTACCTTTGGTTTTCCCATCTTTTCAAAATCAGGATCGTCCATTATATTTTCAGGCCATGTAATTGCAGGTATGACAAAGATAAAACCAATAAGAGCCACAAATATGATGAGCAAATAAGGTAAGGGTTGAACTATTTTCATCAAGCTAAGAGACCTCTTAAAAACCTACCGAGCTCAATAGTTCAAAGATCTTCTCCTGGCTATAGAGGCGAGTACAATATTTCTCGTCTTGAATCAAGCCTTTTGTTTTAGAAATAACTCTCTCCCTGCCAAAGATAATATCCTCACCATTTGAGTATCTTTTTACCCATTGACGCTGGACGCACTGTACTAACGTTCCATTGAACAATGATGCGGGTGAAGTCCATTGCTATTTTACACTCTCATCTGTTTCGATCATAAGGGAATCGCTCTCCCTTTGCCAAGAAAAGTAACTGTTTGATTTAGAAAACAGAAGATATTATCATATTCGATAAACACTATTTAAACAACTGGCTCAATTCAGGAGGTAAACTGATATGCCTACTAAAAATGTTTTCCAAATACCATATGGGGATAGAACTATTCATGAATTGGGTCAGGCAATTATAATAAGTAATTGATTGAAAATCCTATTTGTAAAAAAAGTGCATAGTAAAACGCATGGCCTGCCTTTGACATAGGCAAAATAAATGACTGGCCTAAAAATCATTCGAGCCAAAGAAGTGAACCGCGCATAAAGGAGTCACCGTTTGACTTTTTTGATTTTTTGACAAGGTTCCAAGTGTACTCTTGACTCATAATTTTTATAGAGAATTTGCGGCTCAAATCTTTATTCTTAATAGGGGCAGGTAGCCTATGGCCTGAGATATGTGGGTAAGGTGTTTCTGGCTGGGGCCACTGACCCCGAAGTGGCCAGAATGCTTGGCTTTGAACCCTTTGCCTCTGTGGAAGAAGCCATAGCCGAGGCTGAAAGACTGATGGGCGAGGATTGCAGCATTACATATCCTGAGATGCCAGAGAGTTTCATTTGCAATGTAGAGTGAATGGTCCAATTGCGAGAATGGGTTGAAGTCCCTGCGTAGGCAAGGAGGGACATATCTGAAACCGATGAGGATCTGATACCAGCTAAAGTCCCAGGTAAGCTAATAGCAGTTTACCTTTATTTGTTCTTGATCTTGCAATAAATAGTACTACACATCACAAATAATGTAAGATACAGTCTAAATATGATATCCTTAATCATTCATAGCTTTTAAAAAAAAATGGCCAAATCAGGGGAACCCTTTTATAAAGATTAGCAAAGGCTATCGGTGAGGATAAAAGGAGGATGATCATGGGATTAAAGACTTTTGATGAGTATTATAATCGTTTACAAAAACTAAGAAGGAATATGTATATGGGTGGCGAGAAAATAGATAGGACTGATGAAAGGATCGCCGGCCAGTTACGGGTTATCAAAGAGACCTATGACAGAGCGAATGATCCACAATGGGACTACCTGTGTACTGCAAAATCTCATCTCACAGGAGAAACAATCAATAGGTTCACCCATATTCATCAAAGCGTGGATGACCTTTTAAAGAAGCAACAGATGACGAGGCTTTTATGTCACAGAGTGGGAGGCTGTATTATGAGGTGCATGGGCATTGATGCCATGAACGCCCTTTCCGTGGTCACCTATGAAATGGATCAATTCCTGGGCACTGATACAAACCAAAATTTTTTAAAGTATCTTAGATATTGGCAGGATAATGATATATGTGCCAATTGCGCACAAACTGACACCAAAGGTGACAGGATAAAAAGACCCCATGAGCAGGCTGACCCTGACCTCTACCTGAGGATAATCGAGAGCAGGCCCGATGGTATTGTGGTAAGAGGGGCAAAGATTGATAACACAACCGCCCCGGTAAGCGATGAAATAATAGCCATCCCCACTCGATTCATGACTGAAAAAGATCACGACTACGCCGTTGCATTTGCCCTTCCTTCTGATTGGGAAGGGGTAAAAATGCTCGTTAGGCCAGCATATCATCATGAGAGGAAATATCTCAAGGCCCCTATTGCAGAATTCGGAGATGCCGAGTCATTCACCATTTTTGATGATGTCTTCGTTCCTCGAGAAAGGGTCTTTCTGGATGGCAAGGGAGACCCAAGACAAACGCCTTTTGGCGGATTCCTCGCCCTGCTTTTCGCCCACTATCACCGGCATTCCTACACAGGATGCAAGCCTGCCATATCAGAAGTATTTGCCAGTGCGGCAGCACTGGTGTCTGAATACAGTGATATTGAAAGAGAAGACCACGTCAGGGATAAACTATCGCACCTGATCGGCACTGCAGAGCTCGTCTTCGCCGCTGGCCAGATGAGTGCCTACCGCAGCGAAAAATCCGGATCAGGGACCTATATACCAGACGAGATCTTAACGAATGCCGGCAGGAGACTGGCCGGTGAAGAAATTTATAATGAATATAAAGTAGTTGCTGACCTTGCCGGGGGTTTGTGTGCCACCATGCCTTTTGAGGAAGAATTCTTCTCTGAAGAAACAGGAGAGCTGGCGAATAAATACTTAAAGAGGAATCCCAAGATCTCTTCAGAAAATCAGCACCGTTGCTTCAGAGGCATTGAAAACATGATCGTCTCAGAGTTGGCCGGTGTGATGCAAGTGGCGGGTCTCCATGGCGGGGGTTCCCCCCAGATGGAGACGATTACCATGATGAACCGATATGATGTTGAGAGCTTAAAGAGCATAGCGAAATACCTGTTCGGGATAGAGGAAAAGCTTCCTAAATATGATAGACCGACCGTGACCCCCAGAAAAATGCTCGAGAAATTTCGAAAACTTATGAGTGGCAAATGAGCCCTACAAAAGGAGTACCAGCATGAGAAAGCCGATTGTTGCTATCGTCAATTACGAGAATCACCTGGACTCGGCCTTAAAGGCAGTTAAAAGTTTGCGTGGACTAAAACACAGGCCCGATTAAAGGAGGTTTATGTATGATTAATTTTTCTCAAAAAGGCAAGATTGCCCTTATCACAGGGGCCAGCAGGGGTATCGGTGAGGCCATAGCTGTGGCCCTGGCTGATTATGGAGCACACTGCATACTCGTAAGCAGAAAAATAGATTCACTCCAAGACATTGTAGGGAAGATAAAGGAAAATGGCGGCAAAGCGGAGGCCATTGCCTGTCATGTGGGTTATCTGGAGCAGATAGAGACGCTTTTCAAGGAAGTAAGAGGCAGGTTCGGCAAGATTGACATACTCGTGAACAACGCAGCCACTAACCCATATTTCGGGGATATGATAGATGCGGATGAGCGCGTATGGGACAAAACTAATAATGTAAACCTCAAGGGCCCTTTTTTCATGATCCAGCATGCAGCACGATTGATGATGGAATCAGGTGGGGGCTCTATAGTGAATGTTGCATCTGTAGGCGGTTTAAGTCCGCAAATCATGCAAGGTATCTACGCTATCACCAAAGCAGGGCTTATTTCCATGACAAAGGCTTTTGCCAAAGAACTTGCTAACAAAAACATACGGGTGAATGCCTTGCTGCCAGGCCTTACTGAGACTAAGTTTTCCAGCGTGCTTATAAATACCAAAGAAATCTATGATTATGCAGTAAAACAGATACCCTTGGGCAGACATGCACAGCCGAGCGAGATGGTAGGCGCCGTGCTCTACCTGGTATCCGATGCTGCGTCCTTTACCACAGGAACATGCATAGTCTGTGATGGTGGCATGCTGGCATAGTCAGGGTTTTTGGATGCAACAGGTTCTTCAATATCAGTGTCTCGAAGGGAAAAATGGCGGCATTCAGATGCTAAACCAAAAAGCCCTAATCTTACGTTGCCTAAATCAAAGGTGGGAAAGTTTTTAAGAAGAGAATTAAGGGATGAAGAGAAGAGGAAAGTGGAGAAGGAATAAGTGCCTATCCGGAAAAGCTTTTTCAGTCCGCTACGATACCACCCAGATTTGTATGAAAAAACATAGTATATAATCAGGATGCCAACATCCCGCCATCTACGAGGAGAACGGAGCCGGTTGTAAAACTGGCAGACTCTGATGCAAAATACAGAGCTGCACCTACAACCTCATCCGCTTCACCAAAACGTCTGCTCGGGTTTCTCAGGAGTAAATTTTTGGATATCGTGTCTGAAGCCCGCACCCCTGCAGTGAGATCGGTGGCAAAATACCCTGGGGCTATCGCATTCACTGTTATATTATATTTCTCAGCCCATTCAACCGCCAATACCTTTGTCATCTGAATGAGCGCCCCTTTCGTGGCGCAATAGGCGATCTGCCTTGGTAATGCTACTAATCCACCAACCGAGGCAATATTGATGATCCGACCCCAATTTTGTTTCATCATGATCTTGCCAGCTTCACGACACAAAAGAAAGGGAGCCAGCAGATTAGCTTGAATAACCTCTCCCCACATCTCCTTTGTTACCTCTTCTGACTTTTTGACCCAGGGACTGATGCCTGCATTGTTGATTAAGATATCTATTCTTCCATATCGTTCTATAGTTTTTGTTATGAGGGTAAAAATATCTTCATCTCTGGTTAAATCGCATTTGACATAAAAAGCATTACCACCCATTGCCTGAATTTCTTTTACCACCTCTTCTAAAAGATTCACATTTCGTGCAGCAACCACAACTGTTGCCCCAGCTTCTCCAAATGCAATGGCAATAGCCTTTCCAATACCTCGGCTGCCTCCTGTTACAAGGGCAATTTTGTCATGGAAATTAAATCTATCCATCTCGAACCCTTCTTTGCTAAATGAATAACTTAAGCTCTTTATCCCTCAGTCTTTCTTTTTATCCAAGTAATCCAGTATAAACTCCGCAGTCATTCTGGCAATTTTACCCACCACTTTTGGGCATTCTACATATCCTCCTGCCTCAATAAATGCCTTGTATTGTTCGGGGTCAGCAAGGCTATAGAATCTCCCTAATCTCTCTGTCTGTATCTTGGTGCAGTTTGTGGTTCCGAATTCCTTTTCTACTTTTCTTGCTAATCTAAATCCTGCTGCCAGTGAATTGTTCAAGGCATTTGAATCTTTGAGGTCTTCCTGTGCAGTAATAATACCAACGGCAAGCAATCCCCCTATAAGGGCCCCGCATGTCTCTCCACGCATGGCAACACCAGCCGCCAATGGAGTCGATGCCTTTAAACTTGGACCATCTCCCAAATCTAAATGATCCTGCAGGGCCTTGAATACACATCTTGAGCAGCCATGAAATTCCTTTTCATAATCGTGGGCTGTCTTCTCAATCTTATTCAATAATTCCTCTCTGGAAGTTTTTTCTGGCATAATCTTTATCCTTTTCATTAACTCATAGATTTATAACAATGGTTGCATTGCCATTAAATTGTCTTACCCGAGCAATTCTCTAACTCCATTGATTATTGCCTGCTCATCGGGAATGACAAAGTCCTCCAATTTAGGGGCGAAAGGAATGGGGGTATTGAAGGCAGCCACTCTTTTGATCGGGGCATCCAAGTCATATAGGGCTTTCTCTGCCACTATAGCTGCAATTTCTGCTCCATATCCAGCTCTCCTGCACGCCTCATGAACGATGACCAGCCTCCCTGTCTTCCTAACAGATTGGAGGATTAACTCTTCATCAAGGGGTACCAAAGTCATTGGGTCGAGCACCTCAGCCTCAATCCCATCTCGAGCCAGCCTTTCGGCAGCATTAAGCGTCTTTGTAACCATCAGGGATGTGGCCACGATTGTCACATCTTTTCCCTCTCTTTTGATATCAGCCTTCCCTATGGGTATCAGATATTCTTCATCCGGAACAGGCCCCTTCTCATTGTAAAGAAGTTTGTGCTCGATGAAAATAATAGGATCGTCATCACGAATAGATGCCTTGATGAGCCCCTTGACATCATAGGGGGTGGAAGGCATCACTACCTTCAATCCAGGGATATGGCAGAACCACGCCTCAAGACTCTGGGCATGATGGGGCCCAGATGATCTCCCCGCCCCCCCTTGAGTCCGAATGACTAATGCTGCCTTTGCCTTCCCACCGAACATATAGCGGACCTTTGCGATCTGGTTTACAATCTGATCTAAGGCTAAAAGGGAAAAATCTATATACATGTACTCGGCCACCGGCCTCATCCCCAGCAGAGCCGCTCCTAGAGATGCTCCAGCGATGGCTGCTTCCGAAATGGGAGTGTTTCTGACCCGATCAGGACCAAATTCCTCAAAAAGCCCTTGGGTTACCTTATAACTTCCTCCAAACTCTGCAATGTCTTCACCTAAAAGAAAGACGCTCTCATCTCTCTGCATTTCCTCCCTTAACCCCTCCCTTAAGGCTTCCCGATATGTGATCTCTCTCATCGCATTCGCTCCATCTAAGGTATGTATTCCCCAATATAAACATCCTCAAGTGCTTCTTCGGGCTGCGGATCTTGGCTGTTTTGGGCAAAGATAACCGCTTCCTCGATCTCTCTACGGATCCTGTCATCTATGTATTTTAGTTTCTTATCAGTGGCAATCCCCATAGCCACAAGTTTTTTGCGAAGAATCACCAATGGATCCTTCTTCTTCCATTCCTCGACCTCTTCTTTTTTACGGTAACTGGTGCCTGGATCCCCAACGTAATGCCCTAGAAAACGATACGTTTTACATTCCACAAGGGTCGCCCCCTCACTCCTTCTTGCTCTTTCAACTGCCTGGTAGACGGATTCATAAATAGCCAGAACGTCGTTTCCGTCCACCGTAACCCCGGGAATTCCGTAACCTTCCGCTCGGATAGATATATCTTTGACTTTCTGGTGACTAGCTTGGGGTGTTGATTCTGCATAAAGGTTATTATGGCAGACGAATATGGCGGGCAGATTCCAGACCGCGGCAAGATTGATGGCTTCATGGAAAGAACCGGTATTAGAGGCGCCATCTCCAAAAAAACAGAGACAGACTTGATCAGTCTTCTGTAACAGGCAGGCCAGGGCAGCCCCAGTGATGATGGGAAGTCCACTACCAACAATTCCCGTAGCGCCAAGGATTCCCAAATCCAAATCGGCAATGTGCATCGATCCGCCTTTCCCTTTGCAGTATCCTGTCTCTTTTCCAAAGAGTTCTGCCATCATCCTATCGACTCGAGCGCCTTTTGCAATAATATCTCCATGACCTCTATGGGTGCTGATTATATAGTCATCAGTTCTTAAAGCAGAACAGGCACCCACAGAAACGGCCTCCTGGCCAATTGAAGAGTGGACAAATCCAGGTAACATTCCTCTATAAAAAAGCTCTACAGCCTTCTCTTCGAAAAGCCGAATTAAAGTCATCTTCTGGTAAAAATCGATTAATTTCTCTTTTGAAACCATTGTTCCATTACCTCCTCGAATGGCCATTTTGGTAAATTTTAGGGACATGCTTTACCCGTCCGTAGCTATTGTCCTACCAAACCAGATTAGGTTTGATAAAGATATGGTCATCCCCCTTTAGGCCTTCAAGGCCATTACAAAAAGAAAGAGCCTCCTTTAACGAATCAGGAGACCAAACATACCGTTTAACGGCAACAACCGATCTATTCATCTTTAATAGTGTTTTTCTTGGAAACAAGATAATTTTGGCAGTATTGATTTAAGAGGCCTTTACCCTTTCGTCCTCAACCCTCTTTGCCTTAAACATTGTCCTTTCTAAGGTACCAGGCTCTACCAGATCCAGTCCTGGGGTTACTTCCAGTTCATCCCGAAAGGCCCGTTTAACCTTATTTTTAAACTCCTCGGTATCTACCTCTTTAGTCTTATATTCTGCTATAACCGTAATGACATCGATCCCAGTCTTCTCATCTGTGGACAATCTTATCCTGAACTCATCACCCAATTCCTCAAAGCTCCTTATAACCTTTTCTACTTGAATTGGATAAAAATTTGTTCCCTTGTAAATAATCATATCATCTGCCCTACCCAAAATACCACCCTCTGATCTTGCGTGTGTTCGCCCACAGGCACACTTCTCCGTAGTTAAATGAGCTAGATCATTTGTCCAGTAGCGAAGCATGGGCGTTGCCTCTCTGGTCAAGTGGGTGAGAACTAATACCCCTGTCTCGCCAGGATCACATCTATTATTTGTATCAGGATTTATTATTTCAACAAGAAGATGGTCTTCGACCCAATGGAGCCCTGCTTTCTCTTCACACTCAGATGAACAGGTAGGGCCGATCTCTGCTAGGCCATAATAATCGTAGGCTTTTATTCCCAGTCTCGTCTCAATCTTTTCTCTGGTAGGCAGTATCTCGGCTCCTCCTTCACCCCCAAAACAACCAATTCTTAAGGATATTTCCAATGGATCTATGCCTCTCTGGTTCATCCTTTCAGCAATATAAAGTGCAAAGGAGGGAGTAGAGAGCAATACGGTTGACCCTGGATTAATCAGATAATCGACCTGCCTTTCAGCCATCGAGGCGCCTATCGGTAAAACAAAGCACCCCATTTCCTTGGCCGCATAATGGCAAGACATACCAGCTACCCAGAGCCCATAACTAAAACCATTCTGGACGATATCCCCTGGACGAACGCCGAAGTTCCATAGGGTTCTAATTGTCCACTGAGTAATATTTTCTACATCTTTTTCTGTCCAGATCGTATTCACAGGGACACCGGTTGTCCCTGTTGATGGATGAAGTTCTCTCCAGTCCTCCTGAGGAGCGACTATATATCTTCCAAAAGGGGGATGGGATATCTGCTCGTCTCTGAGCTCTTGTTTGGTAACCGGAGGGATTTTGAGGACATCATTGAGAGACTTGATATCTCCCGGTTTCAGTCCAATCTTATTAAACCTCTCCTGATAAAACTCCGAGGATTCATAGCATCGCTTTACCTGCCATTTTAATCTATCAAGCTGTAGTGTTTCTAACCTCTCCCGGTCCATAGTCTCAATATCTTCATTGTAGTATTTAGTAAATTGGGATTTTGATGAAACCATGATTACCTCCATATAGTTCAATGATGATCGTTAGACTGCAAGATACTTTTTCACTATCTCCTCGTTTTCCAATATGTTTTTCATTTCATCCTGATATCGGATGGTTCCTTTCTCTATTATATACCCCCTATCAGCAGTTTTTCGACAGAAGCGCACATTTTGGTCGGCCAGAAACACCGTTACCCCAGTATCCCTAATCTCCCTTATGGCCTTAGCTAGTGCTGCCACCATTAATGGAGCTAGCCCCTCTGAGGGTTCATCAATTAGAACTAAGGCAGGATTAGTCATCAGGGCCCGACCTAAGGCCAACATCTTCTGCTCCCCACCGCTTAAAAACCCGCCCTTTCTGGTTCTCACATCCCTCAAGACCGGAAAAAGATTGTAGACCCTCTCAACTGACCAATCTCCATTTTTTCTCTTGCTCAGGTGGCCAGCCAGCAAGAGGTTCTCCTCAGTGGTCAGGTCAGGAAATATCCGCCGGTCATCAGGAGCATAGCCAATCCCCAAGGCTGCAACTTGAAAGGGTAATTTCCCAGCAATCTCAATCCCTAAGAGTTTGATGCTTCCCGATCTGGGGGGAGTAAGCCCCATTACACTCCTCAAGGTAGTTGTCTTACCTGCCCCATTTCGGCCTAAAAGGGCAACCACCTCTCCTTTGTCCACATCCAAGGAAACCCCATCTAAGATCAGACTTTGACCGTAAAAGGTAACTATATCGTTTACCTCTAATACCATGGCCGTTATACCTCCTCCCCAAGATAGATTTCCACGACCTCATTATTTTGTCGAATATCGTCTGGCTTCCCCTCAGCAAGAATCTCTCCTTTATTCATGACGATAATCCACTCTGAAAGAGCGAAGATCACATCCATGTCGTGCTCGATGATAACAAAGGTAGTAGTTCCCTCTTCAGCCAATCTCTTGATGAGTTCGAGTATTGCAGCCCTTTCCACTGGATTCATGCCGGATGACGGCTCATCAAGAAAACAGATTTCCGGCTTGGAGGCGATTGCCATACCCATTTCAAGTGCCCTCTGATCTCCATGAGATAGCTCCCCAGCAACCTTATTCCTTTTATCCCAGAGGGAGAGTTCCCTTAAGATTTTTTCCGCTTCCTCAGCAACATCCTGATAATGCGAAACAGTATGAAACCATTTCAGGTTTTTACCTAAAAGGGATAAAAGTGGAAGCTCAATATTCTGGAGGACAGTTAACATGGGGAAGATATTCATTATCTGAAAGGAGCGAGCGATTCCATGCTTAACCCTCTGGTCAGGGGTAAGGGAGGTGATATCCTTATCTTTAAAAAATACCTCACCTTTGTCAGGATGCAGGGCCCCTGTTAAGAGGTTGATGGCTGTCGTCTTGCCAGCTCCGTTAGGACCGATAATAGACGTAATTATGCCAGATTTAAATTTCAGATCTACGGCATCTATGGCTCTAAACTTGCCAAAGGATTTTGTGAGTCCCTCTGTTTTTAGAATTACATCGCCCATTTCTACTCCTTGTCGTAAGATCTATTTCAGACGCGGTGATAGGTATGCGTGAAATGCACCCATTACGCCTCCCCTGAAGGCTAAGACCAAAATAATTATTATAGTGCCCAGGATAAGCATCCAGTTCATGGTAAGACGAACAATTATATCCTTTAATAAAAAGTATACCACTGACCCTACTATAGGGCCGCTAAAACTATACATGCCCCCTAAGAGGGTTGCTATAATCGGATCAGCAGATGTAATCCAGTGAGAGGTAGATGGGGTTATCGTTTGTTCTAGAGGGGCAAAAAGAGCTCCCCCCAGACCAGCGTATATTCCAGCGATCGTAAAACAGATTAGACGACTCTTTCTCACAGAAATGCCAACGAAAGAAACTCTGGTTTCGCTGTCACGAATCCCTTGAAAAATCAACCCCAGAGGAGAATGAAGGATTCGATAGATGAAATAGATGGCGATCAGTGTTGCGACAATTACAAAATAATAGTAAGCGGGAATTGTGTTCATTTTGATGTTGAAAATATAAAAGAAGTTGAGTGAGGCCCGTGGTATCCCAATTAAACCATCATCTCCCCCGGTAAACGTTACCCATTTCTCGGCCAAAGAAAAGATCATCATACCAAAGGCAAGGGTAATCATTGCAAAATATATGGCGGTATGCCTTACACAAAAAAAAGCCAAAATGATGGCAACGATGGCCGCGACAGCTACCCCTATTATGATTCCAGGCAAAAGGGATGTCCCTGCCAATAATACCTTACCGCAGGCGTAAGCCCCACAGGCGTAAAACCCGGCCTGCCCAAAAGAAAGGAGGCCTGTATTCCCCAAAAGGAGATTCACGCTATATGAAAGGAGGCAGAGGATGGCCATCCGCATCACCATGTATAAGATGTAATCACCAGAGAAAAGAGGGAGAATAAAAAGGAAAATAATAAAAGCGCCCAGCCAACACAACTGAGATCGGTGCCTCTTAATACTTAAAGCGAGAGTATCTTTTAATCCTGTCATCTCTCACCCCCAAATAATCCTTGTGGTCGAATGATCAAAACAACAGCCATGATTAGATACAGCACAAAAAGCTCGATAAACGGAACATACAGGGTACAGAGAGCACCTATGACGCCTATAATCAGGGCACCAACAAAGGCACCTTTTAGACTCCCTAAGCCCCCTATCACGGTGACCACAAATGCCTGGATAATGACCGCGCCACCTACCCCTGAGTCGCACACCCTGATCGGGGTGCTTAGAGCACCACCGATCGCAGCTAACAGGGCAGCAAATACAAAGGCAGCGGTAAAGAGCGTAGGAATATTGATGCCAATAGCATTGGCCATTTCTCTCTGCGAGGCAGCGGCCCTCAACTTCATTCCCCACCAGGTCTTGTTTAATATAACCCAGATAATTAGACCTACCGCAATTCCGGCAAATACAATAAAGAGATTATAGATAGGGAAAGGCCTGCCAACGATAGGAATAGTTCCTTGGAATAGACTTGGCATGGTGGGAATGATAAGCATCGTTCCCCAAATCATCTTTGTGAGATTATCAAAGACAAGAATGAATGCAAAGGTCAGGATTAACTGAAACTCGATGGGCTGGTCATAGATGCGGCGCAAGAAGAATCGCTCCATCAAGAAACCGATAATACCTGCACCTATCAAGGCGAAGACTAAGGAAAGCCAAAAATTGAGACCCAAGATTTGAAAAGAGGTAAAGGCGAAATAAGCACCCATCATATATAAGGAACCGTGGGCAACATTTAAGATTCCACATACTCCAAAAGCAACGGTTAAACCAGCAGCAACCAACCATAAAAACATGGCTGAACTTAGACCGTTTAGCGCCTGAAAAATAAAATTGCTCATTCTGTGCCTCTTGATTGAGCTTAACCTTTAAAATATAGAGTGGAATCGGGGCGGATTCCACTCTATATCGTTTGGAAGATATTACGGGAGTTTGTAGTCTGGGGGATTGCGGTAATATTTCTCCCATGGGATGACAACAAGGTTACCGAGGAACGCATTCGGGCATACAGCTCTGTCATAAACATAATGACCTGCGGGCACAGTGTAACATGCTTGATGATCCTCGGGTCTGATCCATCTTTCCCCGTCAGGGGCCTGAACCTTCATCCCTTCCAAGGCCTTAATTAATTTTTGTGTGTCTAAACTCTTGGTCTGTTCTACAGCCTTTTTAAAAGCAAAGATGGCTGTGTGCACATTTGCCGCCGAATAATTTGGAAAACGTCCGAATTTCTCCCTAAATTTAGCTACGAAGGCCTTATTTCTTGGTGTATCCGGCCAGTTCCACAAATATCGGGCAGTAGCCCACAGTTTGCCATGAAACTTTCCTCCCTTAACATCGGCGGTTAGGCCTTCCGCCATGTCGATAGAGCCGCCCATGCACTGGAACCACACCTTAAACCAGGGTTGCTCGAAGAGGCCTAATAATATAGCCTGCCTCAACATCATCAAGCCTTCGCCTCCCCATGGCGTGGCGAGGATCAGATCAGGTTTTGCTGCCATAAGGGCATTCAACTGAGGAGTAAAATCCATATGGCCGTATGGGGCCTCAGCTTTACCTACCACCTCCACATCCGGACGGTATTTCTTCAGGGTCTTTTCAAACATTTCCCAGGCAGAATAACCATAGCTGTAAGCAGCGGCCAGGCTGGCAACCCTTTTGATCTCTGGGCGATCCTTAAAGATCATGGCTGGGAGGATCCCATCTTGATAGGTGGAGACGCTGATCCTAAAGGTATTCCGCAAGCCCTTTTTAAAAATGGCCTCTTCAGTGAGCTTATGGGTTGAGCCGTGGCAGATAATAAGGATTCTGTCCAATTCAGGCATGATTGGGGCCATGGCCATAGAAACGCCACTCGAATCAATCCCGAAGAGAAAATGAGCTCCCCAATCCTTTACCAGATAGCGGGCGTTCTTGGTACCCACAGCAGCTGCTAGCTCGGAGTCCATAAACTTCATCTCCACCTTGCTCCCAAGTATCCCACCTGAATTGTTGATTTCCTCCACGGCCATCTGGGCGCCCATTATCATTTGATGACCGTAATCGGCCTTACTACCAGATGTTACGCCCTGACCACCTATCTTGATAACCTTTGGCAGTTTAGCAGCATTAACCGCAGGTGTTAAAATAAAGACCAAAAACAAAGCAATACCTAATATTCCTGTCACCTTTTTCATCTTAACCTCCTTTTTTAAAATCCTATTAGCAAAAGTTCACCTTTTCCTGCTGCTAAAAGATTTTTAACTTTTTTAATCACCCCCTTTCATTAGCTTTCATTTAACGCCTTTTTTCTATTCAGGTTTTAAGGGAATTGGTTTGCTTTTGAGTTCTTTTGACTGATCTAACTCTTTAATAATGCCGGCCAGGTATTTAGCTATATTTTTCTTTGATTCATAATCAGTTTCAATGTTTAATGTGATTGTCTCCATAATAGGAGAGCCCCCTCCATGTACCCCTGCGATCTGATACCAATTTGCCATGGCAGAGGCGGCGATATTTTCCACTAACCTCCAGCAGCGATGGGCATCTTCATAAGAGATCTTCGGATTTCTTTTAATATATTTTTTAAGGTCTTTTTTGGTTTCCTCTGCAATGAAGTCATCCTCAAACGGCAGGGTGACAGCTAAACCTCCAGCTATCTCAGTGAGGATATTGAATTCATGGTAAATGTTTTCTCCCATGAGTCTTCGGCCTATATTGGAGTAAATCAGATTAGGGAAGAAGGTTCCGGAAGAGGTATTTTCTCCATACAGAGCAGCTGCGATTCCAGCAGCATAGGCCAATTCTCCAATCCCGACAAACTCTGATAATTTTTCCCTCACATGAGAAACTCTCTCAATATTGTTTGCCTCAGCTACAAGGGCAGTAGCCCCACAAAGGATATCTGATACTGCTGGTTTACAACCTGTATAGCTGAATCTATGAGAATCAGCAAAGAGTAACGCAAGCCTTCTGCCAAACTGCCACTCGCCACACATAAACACCCTTTCTTTTGGAATAAAGGTATTATCAAACACAATAACTGACTCTGCCACGCCCATTTCAGCGTACGGACACGTAAACTCTTTCCTCTCTCTTACCGATGCTGGACGAGTAATCAACCTGATATTTTCCCAGTCTGCTGGGATAGCAAAGGCAACCGCATAATCCCTATCCTTTTCTGTAAGTGCCCGCGTTGGAACCACTAAAATCTCGTCGGCAACGGGTGCCATAGTTATTGAAACTTTTGCCCCTCTTACAATAATTCCATCGCTTTTCTCCTCCACTATATGAACATATGCATCCGGGTCTTCCTGCTCGTGGGGTCTTTTACTCCTATCACCTTTTGTGTCGGTTTGAGCGCAGGCACCTGCCCAATCTTTCTCCTGGTAGTCTTTCATATATGCCATGAATCTCTTATGATACTCGGTGCCATATTCTTCATCTATCTCTTTGGTGGCAATTGATAGGGCAACTATAGCATCTTGGCCCATACATCTTTGGATGCAACCACCAACCCTTGTGGCTGCTAAACGTATCATCTTCTGTTTTTGCATCAGGTCCCATGGATTTTGTGGAAGATGGGTAAATCTATTGATTTTATGGCCTGTCAAAGAAGACTTAGCAGTTATTACATCTTGCCAATCCGGTTCTTGTGCTAAATCAAAGGTTGTTTTCATAACATTCATACCCGGCATAAGACGTGAATCATCCCTTCCGACTTTTTTACCCCCAATGTATACATTCTTCCTCATTTTTATCAGGTCTGAATAATATTCTTTTGGTGTTCTCATATATAGATCATCCTTTACTTTGATTTATACCTCCAGCTACCCTCTATACATAATTATAGATATTGCCATTACTCTTATCCCTACCTCTTTTGATAATTCCCTTAATATTGTTTTATGAAATCCCTTTTTGGCAAATAGCTTGGTAGCTGCAAGGATAATCCTTTATCCTATTTTTTTACTAATTCATCGCTTTTTATTCAATAAAGCTAAAAATATAAATAAAAAGGTAAAATTATAGTGTATTAATAAAACATATCTCATCTAATTGTAAAGGATTAATCTCCCCATGAAAGTAGAAAAGATAGTAGTGAGTCAAGGTGAGCTATATAGATGACATTTATTGAGTTTATTTTTCTATCATTCCTGCACAATCACAATACGAATGGGCTTACCCACTTTTTCTCTAAGATGTTCTAACGCAGTATTCGCTTCCTCAAGGCTAAACCTCTCAGTTATCGAACCGGATATATCGAGTTTGCCGCTTGAGATAAGTCTTAGCAGTATTGCGATATCCCCTACGCTCAAAAGCGTAGGATCCAATCACTTCATATTCACTCCTTACAAATATGAGAGCTTTGCATAACTTATATTTCCTTAAAGAGGATGGGCTTTTCTTCAGTTTCCCGATCCAAGGATCGGGACTTAGTCTTTTCAGCGCCCTTACGCCAGTCACTTCAGAAAAGTCCACCCTCTTTTCTTGGGTTACAAAGATTGTCAGGTTGTGCAAAGATCTCAAATATAGCAGGAGGCATAACACTAATATCATCCGATCCTAATCCACAGATTATAAGACGCCCTCCTGCCTTGAGGGTTTCCACACCTAACGCAATGGTATCCTGGCGCCCAACAAATTCTAATGACAAGTCAACGCCTAGTCCTTCTGTTATCTCTTTGATTTTATATGCAGCGTTACCACTTTTGGCATTAATAATATCCGTAGCACCGCCACTTTTGGTTCTACTAAGTATTTCATCATCAATATCAACAGCAATAATCCTTGAGGCTCCTGCAATTTTGCAGAGCTGCACGGCATGTATTCCTAAACCCCCACATCCAACAAATGAGAAATGAGGAAGTAGCCTCTCCAAGCACTTTTCCCCCATTGACAACCAGAATTACCTTTCCTTCCAGAGACCCCATATCCTCTAGGTGTCTTGGCTTATAACCCTCTCCATTAATCAAGCCATGGAAGACCAGATCAAGGATAGATTTTTCCATCTCTAATTGGGTTACCTGCTTCCTCAGATCCCAGCGCTTAAGCACCCAGGCATCAACCATGGCCTTGATAAGGTTAGCGACTGCTTTGGTGTTACAATCCAGTAGCAATCCTTTTTTGATACATTCCTGGAGGACGATTTCATAGAGTCGGATCTGTGCACTTTCTCTTTTGAGTAATTTCTTCAAAAGGGGCTTATTTAAGATGTGGCACTCTTGGTAGATTAATAGGATGGCATCTGCCCGCTGATACATGAGGTTAAACTCACTCCTGACCTTTCGCCTGAGTTTCGCCACTGGGTCGTCAATATTTTCTATACTCCGATGGAGAGCATCAGTTGCAAGTTTATCCATGAATTCATGGAGCAGGAAAAAGATATCCTCTTTAGTACCTACATAATCATAGATATTACCATGACTTATTCCTGCCACCTCTGATAATTCCCGTAATGTAGCTTTATGAAACCCCTTTTTAGCAAACAGTTTGATAGCTGCAAGAACAATCTGTTCTCTTCTTTTTTCAACTAATTCCTTACTTTTTATTGTTGTGGGTATTATAGGCATCGATGAAAGGAAGGAGTAGATTTAATTAATGAAATCATCAATTATTTAAAAGAACATGCTAAACCCAATGAGCGATTAAGATTACTTTGCTGCATTAATTATTGCGGTTAGTATAGATGCTTATACGATATAAAGAGAAAAGCTAATCGCACACCCCACATCTGGTGCAATTACCAACATTACATGGAGGGGACTCCCTTGAGTCAAGGGCGAGATGATATTCTTCCTTTAGATATGATTTTTTAATACCGTGATCAATAAAATCCCAAGGAAGTCGTTCATCGAGGTCTTTAGGTCTATACACAAAAAAATCTGGATTAACATCTGAGGATCTAAGGGTACGCCTCCAGTCGCCTGTCTCTTTTGTAAATGAATATCTTTCTTCTTTCTATTCCTCGCCCCATCACATGGTGCAGAACACCACGGGCATCTAGTCTTGATGATCGTGGCATAGAATAAGCTTATCAAAAAACTCAAAATATTTAAAGCACTTTCTGCACGAGCGTCCCCTATCACAGTTCTCGTCCAACAAGGTCGGCACTCCCGAACGGTGATTTCGGAACTCAATACTGAGCCTATGCACACCCCTACTAACGCTTCGCCACGCCATCACTGGTCGTCGACGCATAGCTCAGGGCTAGAGCGGATCGCTACTCCTTACTCCGCAGAAGACTTGTCTTCAACTTCAATCACCCGAAGACTCACCTCCTACTCCATGCCGGTTTTAATCGGCGCTTTCTGGACGTCCCTGATATTTCACCGATATTTCATAATTCAATTTAACACTTTGTTTTTGATCTGTAGCTTAAATTAAAACTATACATAACGC
>Ga0307378_10003103_pt1 | contig 24605 bp, 29 predicted proteins | sample UN1MG_FD_202238 | JGI IMG/M metagenome (GOLD analysis project Ga0307378, IMG submission 202238) | Soil microbial communities from Risofladan, Vaasa, Finland - UN-1 | ecosystem: Environmental > Terrestrial > Soil > Coastal area > Acid sulfate soil | place: Finland: Risofladan, Vaasa | collected...
AAGCTTTCCTACATAACACTCACAACAACATACACATAGTAACAAAGGTCATTGAGTGTCCTCCCTTGCTTGTTCTTTAAAGGTATTTAATGTGTTAAATACTTGAAAGTAGGTTGAAAAGGGTTAGGAATTGTGTTTTAATATACTATTTGAATACTTTTATAGGGGGAGTGGTTTCCTTTTTGATAAAGGTACGGGGAGTAAAAGTATATAGTCCTCTCACTCTTGTCTTTTAAGTATAAAAATAGAATAAGTTTTAATTGAAACGTTGAATACTGGGCGTACTTTTAGAATAGTAGTACGTATCAGTAAAGACTGTAGGGGGGGGTGTTTTATTTTGTAGGTTGGGCCATGGGGTTATTTTATTAATGTTAAAGAAAATGAAATGGATTTAAATATAGGTGGAGTAGATTATGGTTATGAATTGGATTTGCTTTCAATTTACTTAAAGGAGAAGATATGTTCTTATGGTTCTTATGGTCAGGTTTCGATTATCGATGTTGGTTTTGCTGGTTTGGGTAAATTAAATGTAGAGCAATTTATGCTTATGTATAGAAAAGTTGGTGTAGTTTTAGTGGATCCGATTAATGATGCTGGACCAGAGATAGAAGAATTAACTTTTGAGAAATGGAAAGTATATTATAATGAAAGAAAAAGAAAATGAAAATGAGTAAAGAGGAATTGACTAAGTATCGTGAGAGTTTCATAAATAAGATGAAGGTATATCCTCGTGCTATATTTTTTGAAATGAGGAATAATGGATTTGAGGTAGCTAAGAAGTTTTTTGGTGAAGAAGTTTACAGGAAGCGTAGTCATGTATATCAGAATATGACTATTCACGATGATGTATTGTTTTGGCATTATCATATGGCTAAGATGGTTTTATGTGAAGATGAGTTGGAATATTTAAGAAAGTTTACTGAGGAAAATAAATAATTGTATATTTGCTGTGATGAAAAACTATAACTTAATATTAGGATGTTTGATTTTAGCGATAGGGGTCTTTGGTGGTATAACTATCGAGAGGGATTCTTCTGTAGTAGAGATTGACACGTTGGTATATGAGAGGGATAGTATTGGTGGATTGGTTGATCATCTACAATATAATGTAGATTGGAATGCGATGTACAATTTGGAGTTAAATGCTATAGCTGGAGATTGTAAAACATGTTCAAGTACGTTTGCTCCGATAAAGGAAACCTTAGAAGCTGAGAAGCAGAATAGAGGTAGATTGGTGGTACCAGGAAGAAATCCGGTAACTAAGCGACAGGAAGAGTTTGCGGCCAATGTAAAATATATCGTGGAGTAGAGCAATTGGTAGCTCGTTTGGTTCATACCCAAAAGGTTGTAGGTTCGAGTCCTATCTCCGCAACTAAAAAGAATCCCATGTAACTGTAGTAGGTATGTGGGATTTTTTTATCTTTATAGAATTATTAATCTTAAATTATATGTTATGAAAGAACATCGTACAGTAATTAAATGGATGTTACCAACGGTAAACCATTGTTCAAGTGGATGCTGACGTAGTTGTATCTGCTGTAGGCATGACAGTGATTATAAACTTATCCTATGCTTTAGCTTGTTTTCGCAAAAAAATAAGTTATGTAAAGTTGTTGGATAAGTTTATACATTGTCCTATGTGTGTAGGGTTTTGGTGTGGGGGATTACTTTCTTATCTGAATGGGGATATGGTGTTGACAGTTGTGTTTAGTTCGTTTACGGCATCGCTATGTAGTTATACATGGTATTTGTTGATGAAGTATTTTATAGATAAGTATGATTAAAAAAGCCCTGCATTAGCAAGGCTTTCTTTATTTGATGGTTATTTGATTATATTGATTTTCTTCTGCATTAAGTTGTTTGCGATATTTTTTTCTGATTTCTTTTTGATGATCATTGACAGAGAACTTTGTGTAATTAGTTATAACAAATTCTTTACTAAATTTATTAGGCTCTCTATTAATGTAATCAAGCATTTGTGTTAATCTTCCCATAGTTAATCTTTAATAAATACACCATTTTCTGTTTTACCGGTTCTGTCTTTAATTACATTGTAAGCTGATTGCAAACATTGTTCAAAGTCTAAACCATTTTGAGCTGCAAGTAGTATTAGAGTTACTGTGCTATCTCCAATTGCATCGATAAGTTCAGCTTCATCTTTATTATTTAAAGCTGTACCAACTTCTGCTACTTCTTCAACTACTTTACAGAATTGCTTGTAAGAGTTTTCTTTTTTGATGAGGTTCTTACTTTTTCCCCATTCGATTACTTCTTGTATTAGTTTGTTCATAATTAAAAAATTGGTTTCATTCTTACTATTTCGTCTTGTTGGTCCTCATCAAGTTTGAAAACTTTTGTTCCATCCATATAGGCAGCTTTAGTATCAACTTTACCAAATAGCATGGCTAAATAAATATCTCTATTGAATGAAGATATTGCAGCTGAATAATCTGTTACTCCATTAGGAACATAAGCATTACGGACAAACTCCCATAAATACCATTTCCCTCTATGCTTCTTTCTGAGGAATGTTTGTAATTCTAATTTGTTTTCTTTTCGTTCTGAACGAATAACTGGGTAAATCGGTTTTACCGATACTAAATCTTCCATATTAATCTAATTTAAATAGTTTACGTTTTTGTTTAATAAATTCTTCTATGTCTTTTTTCTTAGTAAGCGTTTTTTTTGGATAAACAAAAAGTCCTTTTTTAATTTCAATACCTTGTTCTTTTGATATTGTAGGGCTTTCTATATTATTCCTCTTTAGAATCTTTCTTGTTATAGAACCTGATGAACGAGAATCTAAGTTATTATCAAGTGAAGATTTTGATTTGTCGTTTAATTTCTTTGTCATATACCTATTTGTTTTAAAATTCGTTTAAGTTCTGATTTGTTTTTGATTGTACCCCTGAAATATACCACACTATTTAAGTTTTCCATCCAAATTGTTGTATATAAATTATCTTCTAATAGTAGAAACTTGTCTCCTTTTTGAAATTTACTAAATGTTGTTACTCCATCTTCAGAATAACCATTTAATTTAAATTCCCAATCAAAACTCTCTATATCTTCTTGGTCAAGATGTTTGACTCTAATTTGTTTATTATTATTAGTAATTAGATAATTCATAAATGCTATACTCATATCATTAGTGAATATACATTTACCATTGTATTCATACTCAAAGCCGACATGAAACTCTTCAATTTCTGGGGTATAATATTTATCTTTCATGTCTATTTATTTAATGTCAAATGCTGAACGCTCTCTACTTCTTCTTAAATATTCTTGAAGTGCAGAATTTTGTTCGTTATGATAAAATCTTCCAAATGATGATTCATTAACTTCTTCGATTTCATATTCGCATTTGTAGGTTTCAATAATTGTTTTGGCTAATTCTAATCGCTCAATAGTTTTGTTGTTATTATCTATTGATTGATTTATTTTACTAATTTCTGCAGTAGTGAATTGTTTAAAGATATTTTCTTCCCCACTTGAATTAGTAATTCTTTTTTCGATTTCTTCATACTTAGTAATTTCAACTTTAAGTTCAGCTTGAATTTTATGTGCTGATTCAATGCCAGTTTCAAATACTCTAATCATTTCACTAATGATGTCAAGATGTTTGATTTTATTATTGTATTTACTTATTGTAGCAAAGAATACAGAAGCTATTTCAGAATTGATATGCTGATTAACTTCGGTATCATCTTCAACGGTACCAGTTTCATCGTACTGTTGTCTTTTCTTTGGTGTAGCTAAAATTTCATAAGCCTTTTTAACTTCTTGAAATTCTTCATTGCTACCACCTTTATCTGGGTGGGTTTTCATAGACATTCTTCTAAATGCCTTTTTAATTTCTTTTATAGTGGCAGATACATCTACCCCTAATACTTTATAAGGATTTTTCATTTGTTTAGTGTTTAAATTCGTCAAATTCATAATTAACTCTACCGAGTTTATGGATCACTTCAATATCTCTTATACCGCCATTATGCTTATTTTCATCATAAGGTACTTTATACCTACTGACAATTCTTTTCATATTAGATAGGTTTATTTTTTGAGAAGGAAATTTATTGTTATCATCTAATATTACAACAAGCTCTGGAACATCTACTACTTTAATGAATTTCTCGTAACCTCTGAATGTAGATTTATTAATTAGTTTATTATGGTACTTTTTATCGTAATATTTGAATGTACATTTTATTAAACAAACTATTGGCTTATAGCCAATTGGGTACTTCCTTTCCTTTTCCATATCGTAAAAATACTAAATATTATTGGTAAGTGTACTAAAAGTACACAAATAATTGTATATTTGTATTATGAAATACCATAAAGAACATAATACTAATCCATTTGATAAATCTGAAGTATTAATTCCTATAGGAATATTCAATAAGATTTCAGAACTTAGTAAGACTTCTTTAAAGGTTTATAAATACATACGTACGAGAGCTTTTAAGGAAAACGGAATACTTTACTTTGATATAAAAGATGCTAAAGATTATTGTGGATTTAAAGAGAATAAGTCAATATACAATGCTATGAGTGAGTTAATTAATTCGGATATACTCGCTGGTAGGAAAGATGCTAACGAATACTATTTTAATCCGAAGTATATTAAAAACGAAAAAGAAACATTATGATTTATAGGTTAGCAGATGATATGATAAACTTAAATGGAGTTACCATTTATAAAGATTATAACGACAATTGGTTCTTGTTTGAAGGAAAAAGATTAAATTTGGTCCAACTACAAGAGCTACAATTTTTTTTAAATAAAGAAACAGTAGCTAAAATAAAAGCATTTAACGAGTATGTTGATAGAATTATTAACAACTTAATTTATAGTAGAAGAAATGAGCAACATTAAACAAAGAGCTGCTTTTTCAGAGCAAGCTAAACAAGAGGAAAAGAAAGCTAAATCTAAAAAAGCTGGTGCAAAGAAAATGAATCCTGTTAGCAGGAAAGGTAAGAACAAATTTAAATACTAAATGTATAACGAACTTATTGATGTAGGTAGGGATGGTAATGTATTCCTTATTGACAATTCAATAGCCTTAATGCCTAAAATGTGGGATGTCTATAAGGACAAAAACATGGGAAGCAATATGGTTAGGTGGATTGTATGTATGTATGATTATAAGTCGCCATATCGTAGGCTGCCAGAAGATGAGCGTGCTGCTAAAGTAAATTATGTTGTTTATGGAGATAAGAAAAACACAAAATCTTCTCACCAGAAAGTTTTAGATGCAATAGATGAGTATAAGAAATTGCAGTATGACCCTTTAATAGACCAATACAATGCTATGTGTGAACAAGCATTTAAAATGACAAAGGTTTATAGGGAGATAGAGCCAACTGAAACTAATCTTGAAGATTTAAATAAGTTGCAAGAGCAAATGCAAAAGGCGGCTACATCAAGAGATAAAATTAAGGAGTTAATACTTAAAGACGAACAATCGGAAGCTAAGATTTCAGGTACAGGTTCAGACGATTTTAGTATTTTCGAGGAAGATGAAATGCTTGATTAATGATAAAAGCCGAAAAATATTCTCCAGTAATATTCGATAAAAACTTAAAAGATTATCGAGGATTCCGAAAGGGAACAATGGAGTTCTACGATTTTTGGCGTGAACAAAAGCGAAGACTAATCGAGGGGTATAAACCAACTGGTGGAACATGGATTCCTGGTAACTATTATTTCTATTTAAATTTCTCTAAAATACATGGACTTGCACAAGGTGCAAGAAGAAAGTCTATGATTTCTCCGTTGTATCGTGACCAAGATCACGAGTACTATATGGAAATACATCATGCAAAATATGGCGATGGATTAGATAATAAGGGTGGCTATGGTATTATAGTTCTAAAAGCAAGGCGTAAGGGATTCTCCTTTATGAATGCAAACATATTACTACATGAGTGGACCTGCTATAAACATTCAGAGAATGGTTTGGGAGCTCAAAAAGAAGATTATGTACAAGATTTCCGTAAAAAGATGTTACTTTCTTATAATGAGTTACCACCTCAACTAAGAAACAAGATTCTTCATAACAATGAAGAATTGTTTATGAGTGGTTACAAAAAGAAAGAAGATGGTATTTGGGTAGAGAAAGGAACTAAGTCAATGATTCATTTTAGGGTAATGGAGAAGCCAAATGCTTTTCGTGGTACTTCATTAAACTTTATGGTATTTGAGGAAGCAGGGGAATTCTTAAAATTAAAACGTTCACTTGAATCTTCAGAGGACTGTTTCAAAGAGGGGGATGTATTTTTTGGAACACCTATTATTGGTGGTACATCAAATAGTATGGAAGTAGAATCTGATGATTATATGAATATGTATTACAATGCAGAAAGATATAATCTTAAACCAGTATTCATAAAGGCTTCAAAAGTATTTGGTAGTTTCTTTGATATGAGTACGGGTATTAGTGATACCAAAGGTGCAGAAGCTTTTGTTAAAGCAGAAGCAGAACGTAGAAAAGCTACGGGAGATTTACAATCTTATTTCTCATACCTACAAGAAAACCCTTTAGAAGTTGAGCATGCTTTTTATAAGTCTGGAAAAACTCCTTTTGATATAGAGAAGATTAACAGACAGATTTCAAATATAAATACAAATGTTAATTTCCAAAGAGTACAAGCTGGTAGAATGGAATGGCAGAGGGATAAGAATGGAAAAGAGATATTTGGAAGTAAACCAATATTTATAACAGAAGCAGAGGATAGGATAAATGGAACCTTGATTACTCCAAACACATTAGATGAAGAACCATATCCATTTGAAATAGTTGAACAACCATTAGATGGTGTGGTTAATGCTCATTTATCTGCTGTAGATCCATACCATATAGATGATGAGCTTGAAGAGTTAAAGAAGAAAGCTTCAGACCAAAAAAGCAGGTCTTTAGGTTCTATGTGTGTGTATCGTAGATTTGTAGGTCAAAATACTATTGGAGAATTACCTGTTGCATTTTATACTGATAGACCTTATAGTAAAGAATTATTTTATGAGAATTGCTTGAAGTTAGCTATATTTTATGATTCACAAATACTTGTCGAGTACAATGATGATGCTTTCTTAAAATACTTTATAGCGAATAAAATGACGAGATACTTAAAAGAAAGACCTCGTTCAGCTGATAGTCCATGGAGTCAAGCAACGAATAAATATGGTATTCATATGAAGTCGTTTCAAAAGAAATTACTTACTGAATTAGTTGATGAGTACGTGAAAAAGCATTGGGAAGATATTTATTTCCCTAAATTATTAGTTGAATTGTCAGAGTATGGTGTAAAAAATACGGATAGAGTTATGTCTTTTGGAATGGCTTTAATACACGATATGGATGCAACTAAAAAGATTATGAGTAAAGATGAATTAGAGAATAAAGATAAGATGGATGGGTTGCCGTCATTTAATAGAGATAGTCAAGGAATTGTAACAGTTATTAAAAGAGAAAATAATTCTTTTGGTAATTCAGAAAGAAAACCTACTTTTGATTACGATTTAGATGAATAATTAGTTACCTATGGATTTTCCTAAACAGAATATCCCTGAAAAGGATAAAACGGAAGAATGGCACAAAAGTGTTGTTGAGGCCGTACTTATACGTAATAGAGATTACACTGCATTTATAGATTCAAGGAGGAAAGACCATGAGAATTATTTGATTGCAGCAGGAGAGTTCGACCAAAAGCAGTTTAAGTATGTTACCGATATGTATGGTACGACTTCCCCTGCAAGGTTTGTTAATTATCCAGTAATAATGCCAAAATTAGATTTATTAGCGGGAGAGTTAATAAGTCAACCATTACAGTTTACTGTAAATGTTATCAACAGAAATGCTATACGAAGAAAGAATGAAGAAAAGATAACGTTAGCATCAGAGGTTTTATTAAGACCAATCAGACGAGAAATCGAAGCTACTATAGGAATGCCAATTCCTGATGAACAAGTAGGACAAGAAGTACCACCAGACATAGAAAGATATAAGAAATTAAAATTCCGTAATGCCGTTGAGGAAATGGTACACGTTGGAATTACCTTTTGTATTCAAAGGTGGAAGCTTAAACAAACATTTAAACGTGGATTCTATGATTTAGGAATTACTGGTAAGGAGTTCTATAGAACTTTTATTAAGGATGGCGACCCTTATGTAGAAAGAGTAGATCCTCGATGTATGATTTATGATATTGATACTGATAAAGAATCATTACAAGATTCTAAGTATGCAGGTGTCGATAATTGGTACACTATAAACGAAGTGATTGACCAGCATGGCCATAAACTAACTAAAGAGAAAGTTGATTGGTTAGAGGAACTTCAAAACAAAGGATTGTCTTCTCTTGGCAATAATTTCCCATTAATGGATAATTATATAAATGCAGATGGAGAAGGAATAAAGGTTAGGGTAGTAGAATTACAGTGGAGAAGTATTAAGATGCTAAAACATAAAGTATCTGAAAATCCATACAATCCAGAAGTACCACATTACAAAAAAGTTAAAGATACTTATAAGGCTAAGAAAGGAGAGGAACTTGTTGAAAGACCTATTACAGAGATTAGACAAGCAACACTTATTGGTCATGAGTTAGTTGATTGGGGTGTTAAGCCTAATCAAATACGATACGAAGAAAATTATGCTAATACTACTTTAGATTATCATGGTATTATTAGAAATGGTTTTAATGGAAATACATTATCAATTGTTGATTCACTTAAAAATATACAGATACTTATTAATATAGTTATGTATAATATTGAATTAGCAATGTCAAGAAGCGGTGGTAAAGCTGTTGTTTATGATGTATCTCAAAAACCTAAGAACGTACCTTTAGAAGATGTTTTCTATCACGCTAAAAATACAGGTCTTATCCTTATCAATAATAAAGCTGAGGGAATGCAGACTAATGGGTTTAATCAGTTCCAGCAAGTTGACTTTACATTAAGTCAATCTGTTGCTCAAATGATTAACTTAAAAGTTATGCTTGAAGAAACTGCTGACAAGTTAACTGGAATAAGTGCTTCTCGTGCAGGTGTTCAGAAATCAGGAGATTTGGTTGGTGTTACTGAAAGAAATGTAATGCAATCTACATTAATTACTGCTCCATTATTTGACTTACACTATACTATTGTTGGTGAGGTATTCCAATCAATGGCAGCATTAATGAAAACTGCTTGGGGTAAAGAAGGTAGAATGGCTAATATTTTTGGAGATACTGGAATGGAAACATTCAAAATAGATAAATCTATTGCTCTTGATGAGTATGGTATCTTTATTGAGAATAGTGGTAAAGAAGTTCAGCGTAAGAAAGAAATGATGATGTTGATTGAAAGGTTCTCTTCTACTGGCGCTATAGACCCATTGTCAGTTATTAAAGCTGTAAACTCTGAAAGTTCATCTGAAGTTGAATCTATTTTAACTGATGGTCTTGAAGCAATATCTCAAATGCAAGCAGATCTTGAAGAAAGAAAAGTTGCAGCACAAGAACAAGCAAATGAAATTGCGGCTAAACAAATGGAGATACCATTAGAAGTTGCTAAGATTAAAGCTGAAACAGATATTACTGTTAAAGAAATGGATATTACAGGTCAGATACAAAAACAAAATACGGACCTGGAGCATAAAGAAAATATGCAAACTGAACAGAGTAGAGCTAAGTTAGATGAGGTTATGTTATCTCAGGCTAATGCAGAAGAAATGCAAGAAAATGGAAATGTTAATGAAAATTAAATATATTTGTATTAATTGTTAAAAGAAAAGTTATGGAAAATGTTAACGAAAATGCATCAAATGAGGAAGAAAAAGTTATTCCAGAAAATGAAGCAACCAATGAAAACGAAAGTAATAATGATGGCGATGATAGTGGTGGTGATGATGGAAGTGGCTTTGACCCAAGTAAATTTACAGAGGGTAATGTAGTTACTAAAAATGATGAGGAAAGTGAGGATGATAGTTCTAATAGTGGTGAAGAAGATGATTCGAGTGATGGATTAGAATGGGCTGGATATGATAATGAGGAAGATGTAGATGATAGTGCTACTAACGATAATAAAGAGAATGATACAGAAGATGAAGATAATTCATCTGATGATGAAGTAAAGAGTTCTTTGAATGATAAGCAATTTCAAGCTTTTGCAGAAGAAATTGGATTAGAAGCTAAAACTCCAAAAGAGTTTAAGGAAGCATTAATCGAATTAGAATCTACTGTAGAAACATTAGAAGCAAGGAATAAAGAGCTTGAAGAAAAATTATCTAATAGTGGTGCTGTAACAAATGAAAAAGTTACAAAGCTAAATAATTTGAAATCTAAAGAAGATGAAGAATTAGTTAGATTAGATTTAAAGCAACAAGGTTTTTCTGATGAAGATATAGAAGAAGCAATAGATACTTATACGGATAATAACCTATTAGGTATAGAGGCTAAGAAAATTAGAAAAACTATTGATAGAGCAATTACAAATGAACAAAAACATATTGCACAATCTACGCAGGAAGCGAATGCAAAGCAAGAGCAAGAGCGTGAAGAAAGTGTAAAGCTTTTAACTGAACATATCAAGAATACTAAAACAATGTTTGGTATGAAGATAGCGAAAGACGATGCAAGTCTTGAAAAAGTTCAAAAAGGGCACCTTAAATATATTACAAGTGGTAATTACTTGAATGATATATTAAAGGATAGTGAAAGTCTATCGCAGTCTGCTTGGTTATGGAAAAATAAAGACGTAATCATAAAGGCTATTGGTAGCGAAAACTTTAACAAAGGGAAAGAATCGATTCTTAATGATATTGGGAATCCGGAAGTTTCACGAACACAAAGATTTAAAGGTCCAGATTCAGATGATGGATTTGACCCAAAGAAATTTGTGCACGGCAAATAAATTATTTACAAACTAAAAAAATTTAAGCCTTATGAAATTTCATAGCGGAACTTATGGTAAAGAAACCATAGAATCAAATTCGTTAACTACGAATTTATTAAAATATCCTGAGATAGCTAAGACGATGATTCGTCAATATCCTCAGTATTCGTTAAACTACTTCCTTGATGGAACAAGTAGATTTGCAAAAGAAGAATTAATTGGAGAAAATGCTTTTAGATGGCCAATCTTAGGAAGATTGAACAGACCATCTACTTGTACTGGTACATCTGCTGGAACAGGTTTAGGGCATGCTTCTTTCACAGTTGAGTTTGAAGAAAACTACATCAATCCAAATGATGTTGTTAGATTCAAAGGTGGTGTTCAAGCTATCGTAATGGGTGAGCCAGTTGCTTCTGCAGGTGGGTACACATTTACTTTCAAATTACAAACTAACGATCCATTGTTACAATTAGATGTAGCTGGTGGTGCTGTAGCGGCAGGAGTTACTGTTAATACTGTTGGTTCTGCTTTCCCTGAAGGTTCAGAAAGAGGTTACGAAAACCACGTTTACCCAGATTGGTATATCAACCATATTGGTATTAACAGAAAGTCAAAATCAATTACAGGTTCAGCTTTAACTGATATTACTTGGATTGAGAATGGAGGACAAAGATTATGGTTCTTTACTGACGAGAAGTTAATGAGAGAAGAGTTCTTGTACCAAAAAGAATTAGATTCTTGGTATTCTGTATCTACAATGGATGCAAACGGTAACTCTACTGTAATTGGAAATGATGGTAAACCTATCGTTAAAGGTGATGGTGTTTTAAGACAGATTGATTCTGCAAACATCGATACTTACGGTGGTCAATTAACTGAAAAAATCTTAACTGATTTCTTAGCTCAGTTACAATTAAATACTGGAAACAAAAACGCTCATTGGTTTGTATTCACAGGAACAGCAGGTAAAGTTGCATTCCACGAAGCAATGAAAGATTTAGTTTATCCTTCTGGTAACTTAGTATATGATGCTGCTGTTGGAGCTGAAACTGAAATAGGTGTGAACTTCACTACTTATAATGCTTTAGGTTCAAGAATGACGTTAGTACACAATCCATTGTTTGATGATCCAAACTTACATGGAAATGATATTGACCCTGCAACTGGTTATCCTAAAGAATCTTTCAGAATGGTATTCTTGGATATGGGTGTTACTGATGGTGTAGCAAACATTGAAAGAAAAGTGAAAGGTGCTGGTGGTATTGATAGAGGAATGATTATCAAGTATATCGCTGGTATGGTAAATCCTTTTGACCAAAAGTCAATGAATGCTGCTAACGGACGTGATGCATTTACTGTTGAAGTATTATGTGAATCAGGTATAATCGTAAGAAACCCGCTTTCTTGTGGTCAGTTAGTATTTGCGTAATTAATTATTTTTAATAATAACCTTTTTAATAGAATAAAGAAATGGAAATGGAAAAGCTATCAAATGCTAAGGTAAAAGAACTTGCTTCTAATGCTCCTAATTCGGGTAATGTAGAAGTAAGGTTGATAAACCCTAAAAAAACAGGAACAATTACGCTAAGAGGATACGGTGTTAATGGTGTGTATAGACCATACGTTGATGAACATGGAAACCATAGAGTTTTAAGAATCAAACGTACATTGTATTTAAATATGGAAGACTTGAATGATAGGCTTACCTATATGCAGGTAAGCCTACATCCAATCTACGTAAAAGGTGCTACACCAACGTTAAAGATTGTTGATCATAATCAAGATGCTGATAAGTTTGTGGAAACAAAAGATTTATCGACTAAAGCAGATGCTATTATAGCAAAACTTAGTGGAGAAGATTTAAAAGATTTCGCAAGAATACTTTTAGTTACAGTTAAGCCTGGTTCTTCTGATGGAGTAATAAAGAGAAGTCTTTATGAAAAGTCTGCATTAGAGCCTACCTTAATTCTTGATGAATGGAATGATGAGAGTAGAGAGATTAAGTCGTTAATCAGAAAGGGAGTTGAAAAAGGAATATTCGTTTATAATAGAGGAAGATATACTTTCCAAAATGAATTAATGGGTATGAACTTTGAAAATTCTGTAGAATGGTTAAAGGCTAATCAAGACTTAATTCCTTCAATCGAAAAATTGTTGGTTGCTAAAAATTAAATAAAATGACTATTATTGAAATGCATGCTCTTTGTGATTTGCTTTTAGATAAAGCTGATTCTCCTTGGTTTACTTCGGAGGAAAAAGATAAATTTATAAATCTTGGTCAAGAAGAATTTGTACAAACTCAATATGAGCAATTTGAATTTAATGAAAAAGCACGTAAGAATCTTTTGCCTTTAGTTAGAAGTTCAAACGGAACTAATACATCTACTATTAATTTAGATGCTATTCCAATGTACATGTACACTTTAGGTTTGTCTGGTAATTTCAATAGCCCTTGTGGTGGAAATGTTACAAGAAAAATTTCTCCTTTACAAATTGATGATGAAGCAGAAACAGAACAAGATCCTTTTAATAAAAGTGCAGATGATAACCCAAATTACGTAGAGGAAAATAATGGAACAAATAACGTGTGTCTGATTAAGTCAGATACCGTTCCTGTTTCATATACTTTGAAATATTTAAAGCAACCTCGTAAAGTTAAAAATGATGAAACTACACCTGCTAATAATGTTAATTCAGAAATGCCAGACTTTACCCATGAGGATATTGTTTACATTGCTGTAAATAAGATGTTAGCAAATACGGAACAGTTTCAGAATTATCAAGTAAATAAAGTAGAAAATATTGAGTAATTTTATTGTTATGGAAAATGTAACTTATACTAAGAATCAATTAGCAGACTTTTCTGTTAAAGAATTAAAAATGTTACCATTGTTTGCTAAAATAGACCCTAAAGGTTTAGATAAAGCAGGTATTGTTAACGCTATGTTCAAAGCACAAGAGGAGGCTAATGAGCCACAAACTAAAGAAGTTGAAGAAGCTAAAGAAGATAATGTTGAAGAAGCTAAATCAGAAGCTACAGAAGTTGAAGCTACTGATGAAGTTAATACGGAAAAAGAAGAGATACAGTCAGAAAAGTCTGAAAAGGTTGTGTTTCATAGAGGCAATAATATTAGAAGAAATCCTATGACTTTTCGCTAATTAAGTATTAACCTTCAAATTTATAAAAAATGTCAAAAATCGGAAGAAATTACTTTGCTCTATTAAATGGAGCATCGAATACACCAGCTAATACTGGTGGAGTTATTAACCTTACAGAGAAATTTCCTGTACAGGCAAGTGAATTAAAAAGTGCTATAAGCATTGCTGCTGTGGTTGGTGTTGCAGGTTTTTTAACTGTAACAATTGCAGGTACGTGGGCTGTTGGAGATTTAGTTAGATTAACTATCACTTCAAACTTAACTTCACGTCAACAATGGAGAAAATCTTATGTACATGTTGTACAAGCTGGCGCTACGAGTGTAACTGCTGTTGCTACTGCATTAAGAAAATTAGTTCAAGCAGATATTTCTGCAACTGCTCCTTATGCTTCTGCTACTAATGTTGCAGGTGTAATTACAATTACTCAGTTAGATGATGATAAACGAGGTCTTGTTGGATATGTTTATACTGATTCTGCTGCAGGTACAATTGTAAACGTGCCAACTGCTACAGTTATTTCAGAAGGTCAGCCATCTGACTTAGTTGATAAAGGTATTCCTGCAGGAGATATTACTCTTGCATCTTACACTACTGTAAGATTAGAGTTCCACTCTGAGGCTGCTGTACCTTTTATTGACTCTGTAGGAGCAAACTCTAAAGAAATCTATTGGTATGGAACACCAGCACAAGCTGCTGCGTTAGTTGCATTAGTACCTTAATAAATTTTTTAAGAACATATTAAAGGGTAGTGGTTTTTAAAGCTACTACCCTTTTTTTTTATATCTTTACATTATGGCAACACTCGAACAATATGCATACAATATTAGAAACATTGCTCGTGGCGGGCAAGGTAATTCTGATGATGATAAAATAAGTATTAAGCAAATAAAATTTTGGATAAACGGATATAGGGCTTCTGGAATATTCCAAGCTACTGACTATGGAAAAGACATAGACCCACAACTATTACAAGATTTAGGTGTTGTTCCTTTAGTTGAGGTAGATGCTGCTGATAGTAATTGTCCTAATGTAGAATGGGGATGTACTGTTAAAAAAGTAGAAATACCAAAACTTATTGACTTACCAAATTTAAGAGCGCTTGATTATGTAGGTAAGATTAATAAGCAATCTGAATTTATTGTCAATTATCCAAATGTAGCTTCTTATAAAAGAGATACAAAGTTTGGTAAATTATCTTCTCGTGTTTATTTAATAGGAAATACTCTTTATTTTATAATGAGTAAGAATGACCAATGTTTAGAGTATGTCAATATTCGTGGAGTATTTGAGGAACCAGAAAAAGTATTTGGATATTCAACAGAGGGTTGTAAGCCTAAGTGTTTTAATTCTGCTGTAGACCAATATCCTATGCCATTAAGATTATATGAGTTTGTTTTAAAAAGTGTTTTAGTTAATGAATTAAATTGGACTGAGCAAGCTGTAAATGATGAATTAAATAACGCAAGAAAAGATAATGCAAAAATTGGATAATCATGGTAGGTACACTTTATATGGTGTATTCTTAGAATGTAAAGATGATATAGAGTATGGCTTAAAGATTTTGCCTAAAGGTGCAAGAAAGTCAAAGATAATAAACTATAGGACATTTGCATTGGTTATTCATTTGTATTTAAAGAAAGCTTTTTTTCTGTTGGTTAATGGTTACAGTGTTCCATTATTAAATAAGTTTGGAATACTTAATGTGGTTAAGACAAAATGTATTAGATATAATCCTATCAAGATTTCAGTGTTTAGAAATAATGATGGTAAAATAACAAGTAAAAGGGAAATATTTAAGAGAAAGTCAGGTTATTGGTATTTTGTATTTTGGGATGCACCAAAATCTTTAAGACATTATCGGTTTGATATAAACATAAAATACAAATGGGAATACATGAAAAAAGTTGAAGAAAGGTTTGATTACCTTGATTATACTTTAGATAAATACGGAAGAAATGCTTCTATAGATTACATACAACATATAAAATAAGTTATGAGTGATTCAGTTAAAAAAGTTTCTTTAAATCAAATAATAGGTAACGTAATTGGTAACTTAGGTTTGAAGAATACAAATAATCTTAAAGATGATTTTGCACGTTGGGCTTGTGAAGCTGAAAACAAAATTGGCTCTACATCTTCGTATAGAAGATTTGAATGTGAATTAGTTGTTAAGAATAGAAAAGCTACATTACCACCTAATTTTGTTTATCTAAACGCAATGAAGATTGGTAATCAATTTATACCAATTACTAAACGTTCATTTAGAATGTTTAATAAAGGACCAAAAATACAAGCACCAACTCAAAATTCGAGTATATCAAATCCATCAACAATATCTTGTAATAATGTTATTGGGGTTCCTTTAGTTATAGCTGTAAATTTATCGGGTGCTTTTATGGCTGGAGATTTAATTAATATTACAATTACTCATAATAATTGTGGTGCAATATCATCAAATACTTTTAATTACGTTGTTACTGTTGGTCAATCTTTATCTGATATAGCTTTAGCAATAACAACACAAATAAACGCAATAACTAATTTAGGTTATTCAGCAACACCTGGTAATGATCAATTTTTTATAACTGGTGATAGTCCTGAAAATAATTTTCAAGTAACATTGTACACTGATTCAGCTACAGGTTTCTTATCTCAGAGTGTTACTCAAAAAAGAGTACCTACGAAAAAAGAAACAAACACTGTAACCAAAGGAAGTAGTATTCAAACTCATTCCAATAATCTTGCAAGTCCTGCTGTTGAAAATTTAAATACTGGTATTAATGCACAAGGAGTTAGTGGTATTTATGGGTACTCTTATAATTATGATGATAATATTAATGCAAGCGTATTCTCAATAGATAATGGATGTATTAATTTCAATGCGGTTGATGATACAAGAATAGGTATTTCATACATGGGAATTGATTTAGATGAAGATGGATGGCCGATGATTTCAGAAATACATGAAGACGCTGTAACTCATTACATTATGTATATGTATAAGAGTATTGATTTTTATAATGATAAGATGTCTGTTGGTGCTTTTGATAGGCTTGAAAGAAGGTGGTTTGATTTGTGTGGTCAAGCAAGAGGTGATGATGAATTACCTAATTCAGAAGAATTAAAATATTTATCGAATATGTGGATGCAGTTAGTTCCACTTCCATCTAAAGAAATATTCTAATTATGCAAGGTAAAAAAGTTGTAAATGGTTTAAATGGTGGTATGTCATTAGATATGGATGTTCAACATCTTAATAATGATACGTACAGATATTCTATGAATGGTAATATTATCTTTAACAAAGATGGTACTTACTCATGGAAAACACCTAAAGGAAATGCTATTTCAGTAAATATACAACCAAATAATGGTAGCAGCATTTCTCCTTATAAATTATTAGGAAGTACTGGAAGTGATGATTTGACTATATTATTTTTATATGATGAAGTTAATAATGATTCTGAAATAGGATTGTTTACAATAAGCCCTAATGGTCAAGGTATTTATAAAACTTTATTTAATGATATTAATGATCCAAATGGAGATAAGTTAAACTTCAATCTTAAAAATCAAATTAGAGCTGAATATTTATTTGAAAATCCAAATACAATAAGAGTTTATTGGGTAGATGGAGTTGAACCAGACAGTAATCAGCCAAGAGTTTTTACTTTTAAGTATGATGGTGTTGGTAATTTAAATGATGCTAATTCATATTTACCTGTTACTACATCTGTTCACGCTATAGATACGCAGCCTAATTTTTCTATGGGGTTAATAAAGTACGTATCAAGTATTGGTGGTGGTTTGCTTTCAGGTATTTATCAATATACATATAGGCTTCAAACTAATGATGGTTATTTAACACCATGGTATCCTGCAACAAAAAGAATAATAGTTTCGGCTTCTGCAAAAAATGCAACAAATGATTCATTATACGAGTATAGCAACTCTGGACTACAAACTTCTATTGGGAATTTAATAGAGATAAAAGGTATTGATCAAAAGTTTGATAAAATTGATGTAGCTTATTTATATTCAGAAACAGAAAACATAGTTTCAGAAGCTAAGATATTTGCACAACAAGATATTAGTTCTGATGTAATGACATTTAAGAATACTGCTAATATTGGAGAACCTTTGATAGTAGAAGAAATACCTGCTATATATCAAGGTTTAAGGGCAGCTAAAACACTTAATGTAAAAGATAGTACATTATACTTCGGGAATATTAAAGAAGGTGTTATACTTGATTTTGATATTGAAAATATACTAACAAACTTTGATATAAAACCAAAGTTTAGAGATATGTTGTCTGATGAAAAGCAAGAATCAATAACTACTTCTCCATTAGCAACAAATACTACTAAATCAAATTTAACAACAAGACGTAGATTGCATAATGCAGCTGGTGGTGATGAGTTTTATATTATAAATAATGATTACCAAAATTACAATGGAACACAAATAGACCATATGTATGCTGGTTACTGGAGAGGTGAAACATATCGTTTTGCAATTGTTGTTTATGATAAATTAGGATTTCAAACTTTTGCATATCATTTATGTGATATTAAAATGCCAGATCAATATGATAATGCTTATAGTTGGTCAAGAGTTAAAGAAGATGGTTCAATAGTTACTGGTGGTGGAACTTTACCTGAAGCTGCATGGTTGACAAATAACTATGAAGAATATATTTCCGATTCAGTTATTTATGGAGAAACAAGAGGAAGCAGACTATACTCTCATTTAAGAATAATGGGTGTAGAGGTTAGTGGTATTGATATGTCAAGTATTAAAGATGATATTTCTGGATTTAAAATAGTTAAGACATATCTTGATAAAACAATTTTAGCACAAGGATTGTTAACTCCTAATGTTGAAGATGGTGGAATTGTTTATCCATTACCTTCAAATGCTCAGTCGTTTTATTTGTTGAACAATTTTAATAATGGTCAAAAAATTCCTAACAACCAACCAATGTCTTCAGTAAGATATTATGGCATGTTAGATAATGATGGACCTTCTACTGAGTATAGGATAAAGCCACAAGTTCATTCTTTTTATTCACCAGAATTACAATTAACATTAAATATACCAACATTACAATCTAATGATGTTTTAGATATTGTAGGTGGATGTTGGGGTTCTGCAGCTGATGGTTCGTATGCTCATAATTTTATACAAGCAGACCATGCGTATACTAAGTATTATTATACAAAAAATACATTTCATTTTAATTCAGAATATCCCTACCCTCATTATGGGGATAAAATAAATATGTTTAACATTACTTCTCTTGGCATTGGTGAGGTAGTTCCTTCGTTACCAATTTTTGGTAATGAATATAAGAATTGGAATAAAGTTCGCATTCCTTCTGGTGCTGATAATATATTTAATTTTTCATCTGATTTTCAATTAGATAATAATGGTAAACAACAATTGCTAATTGAAGCTGATAATATATTTGCATCGGGTAATTGGTACACTCCTGTTCAAAGTAGATACTTACAAAATATATATAGAGTAAATTCTGCAACAGATAGATATGGTAGTAACCCTAAATATATGGGTACTTTTATTGTTAATTATAAAAGGCCAAATACTGCTCCTTATGGTGGTTTAACAACCACATCATTAGAACAGACAATATATTTTTCTACCGGTCATTTTCAACCGATTAACAACCCTTTATTTCCAACCCCTGCTAATTTTGTTTTTGATGAAATAGAAGTTTATGGTGGAGATTGTTATTTAGATTATTTTACAGAATTAAAGTTATATCCTGATTCAGAAGATAATAAGCCTAATCCTGGAAATTCTTATGATGATTATGCTTGTGGTGTTTCATTTCCAATAGAAGCAAGCATAAATCATACATTAAGATATTCTCCTTCAAGTCCAAAAGCATTATATGCTAATGTTGGTTCTCGTAGTTCTAATCAATTACATGGTGGAGTTTCTACTAATTTTCCTAATGGTTTATATACTGATTTTGATGGGGGCACTACTGCACTTGAAGATTTTAATATAAATTCAGTTTTATATTTTAAAGAACTTACTTTTTTCTATAATTCAAAGCCAATTGAATTTCAAGATAATACACATTATCCTGTTAGGTGGAGGTATACTCCAGAGAAATTTTATGGAGATCCAATAGATACTTGGAGGATATTTCAAGCAAATGATTATAGAGATTTAAATGGTGTCTATGGTCCAGTTACAAGTAGTGTTTACTTAATGAATCAAATATATTCTTTTCAAGAAAGTGCTTTTGGTAGATTAAGAGCTTCTGATAGGGCGTTAATTGAATCGCAACAAGGCGGTACTTTAACTACGGGAATAGGAGATAAATTAGATGGTGTAGATTATATATCTACTGAATTTGGTAATCAACATCAATGGAGTTTATTTACTTCTGATACATCTGCTTATTGGGTAGACAATAACAAAGCTAAGATAATGAGGTTTGGTCAAGATGGTAAAATGGCTATGTCTGATTTAAAAGGTGTTCATCAATTTGTAGGACATGAATCTTCATTCTTTTATAATAATGATAACCCTGTTCAGAATAATGGTATTACTGGTGTTTATGATTATGATAATAATGCAGCTTTATTTATTTTCAAAAGAGATAGAACAAGAATAAGTAATTCAGCATCAGAGGATATTGTAATTAATTCAAGAAGTATAAGTGCTAATAATGTAGATAACTATGTAGTAGAGGAAGGAGATACTGCAATTGTAAATTGGCAATATAGTTTAAGTACTACAAATGGAATTGTAATACCTTTTAATACAGATTCAAGTTTAGGCGAAAACACTAATAAGTATTTTTATTTATACAATAATGGAAGTCCTGTAAATGTTTTTAGTGAAATAAATGGAATTAAAACTCTACTATTTACAGCTGCTTCACAACAATGCTACTCTTTATTTAGAACTAATGTAAATAATAATTGGGAATACGTTCCTATTACAATAGATGAAGTTCCAGACCAAAGAGCTACTGTTGTTTATAGTGAAATGGGAGATAATTATTTTACATTTAACTCTATAAATCCATCAATAGTTTTATCTCATAAGAATAAAATTCTTTCTGCAGATTATTCTAATCCAAATTATACACCGAATAGTTTGTATATTGATAAAATGGGAACTAAAGGTCAAACTTACAATGCTACTCGTAGGTCTATAATTGATATACCTATAAATGAAGAAGCATTACTTCCAAAAGTTTTTGATTCAATTAGAGTTAATTGTAATAAGTATTTTAAAAATAAATTAATAGAAGTAATTTTAACAACTGATAATCAATATGCAAGAATAGATATGACGTCTGACAATAGACCTAAATATCTTGAAGATGTTTTGAGATTCCCATTAAGAGGAACTAATCAGCAAAGTAGAATGAGAGGAAAGCATTTAATTGTTAGGCTTGTTATTGATAATACAAACAATCAAGATGATATGTTAACAAACATATTGACTATATTTAGAAATTCAAATAGATACTAATATGGCTTTATTTAGAGAAACAAACGAACTTAGTAGGCAAAACCTTAGAAGAAAACCATTTAGTAAAACTACTGGAATAAGAAAATTTGGTTTAAATATAATGGGGTATAATGATGATGGAACTAAGAATGCTTGGGGAAATATTAATCCTATGAATATTGCTGCACCTGGTCTTTCTCATGCTTATGCAGAAGGACTTGCGAGTGGAGATACTAAAGAAGTGTTAAAAGAAAATCGAAGTGAGGCTATAGGCTCTCAATTAGCATCTTTAAAATTAGCTTCAAACTTTATTCCTGGTGTTGGTTTAGCAGGTAGAATCGGAATGAGTGCTGGACTTGGTGTGGCGAGTAATTTAAACAAAAATCAACAAGTTGAAGAAGCTGTTAAAAATACAGAAGCGTTTGAACAAAGTGGTTCAGCTATTGTAAACGAAGCATTAAGAAGTCAATCTATGGATACTGCTAAAGATGAATTAAATACTGCTATGGATGCTTCAACAATAATAGATGAAGTTGATGAGGTTGCTGTTGATGATTATGCCAACTACACAGCAGGAACAGATGGTGGTGGTGTAACGAAGGGAGTTGGTGGTGCTGCAAAAGGTGCAAAATTAGCTAAAGGATTGGGTACTGCTGCAAATATTGCTGCAATAGGTAGTGATGTTTTTGGAATGGTTGGAGCTCAAAAGAATTATAATCAAGGGCTTAAAAAATCTAAGAAAAACTTAATGAAAAAGAAACAAAATCCTAATACAACTTTTAACTATTTATAATGGCTGATAAGTTAAGTAAAAAAGAGTTTTATGCTAAATACTACCCTATGGTTAAGGATAGTGTTAAGGGTACTCCATTACATCCTGAAACTGTTATTGCTCAAATGGCAATTGAAAGTGGTTGGGGTGGTAGTGGTTTAACTTCTAAGTATAATAATTTTTTTGGTGTCAAAGGAAAAGGAACTCCAAAATTATTAACTGAAGAAGAAAGAGGTGGTAAGAGAGAATCTGAAAAAGCAAGTTTTAGGGCTTATGATTCTCCCGAAGATAGCATAAAAGATTACGTAAAATTACTTACTACTGATAGTAGGTATAAAGACGTATTGAAAGCAAAAACACCAGAGGAACAAGCTTTAGCGATAGGTAAGACACCTTATTCTACATCTTCTACTTATGGTCAATCAATATTAAGTACTGTAAAAGCTAATAAATCATTAGCTGGAAATAAACAAACTACTATGGCGAAAAATGGTAAAAATCTTAATGATATAATTAAGAATAAAAAATCTAAAGTAGAATACTTAAAGAATAGATTTGGAGAAGATTCTGAGGAATATAAATCAGAAAAAAATAAATTAGACTTAATTGTTGCGAAAGATGTTTATGATAAGCAATCTTTAAGACAAGAAGATATTAATAGTAGATTAGAAGTAGCAGAAAAAAGTGGTAATTGGGATGAGGCAAATAAAATAGCTACGGAACTAAAAGATTTTGAATCCAATAAAATAGATTTTACCAAAACAAAAGATACATTAAAATCAATTAGTAATGAATCTATTGATAAAGATGGAAAGATACATGGTTTTGGTTCAAGGGTTATTGGTTCTGGTAAAGAATCTGATTTAGATTTTGATAAAATATATTCTCAATATGATTCATACAATGCAAGTGAAGCTCAAGATAAAGATCCTTACTCAACTACTGCTGAAAATTTAGAAGATGTTACTGGTGATAAAGTTGGTGGTGGTAGTGGTAGTAGTTCATCTTCAAGCACAACAACTGTTGATGTGGATGATTTAGGCTCTACAGGTGGCGTTCCAGCTGATGTAGATGATGTTCCTGCTACTGAAGAATTAGATATTAATACTGAAATAGCAAATAAGCAAACTGAACTTGATGCTCTTGAACCTTACAATCAACAAGCATTTGACGATACATACGCACCAGACTTTCAAAATGATTCTGATTTGTTAGGAACAGTAATGGATGCAGGTCGTGGAATAATGGGAATGATTGGTGCTAATGAGGAAATACCTGAATATTCAAGGGGAGCAATGTTTAGTCAAGCTATGGGTGATGCTGCTCAAATGAGAAATGAAGGCTTGTCAGCTGATGAATTAGCTTATAGGGAAAGACAAGGGGAAGAAGCTTTTGGTTACGATGTAAAGAATATTAGAAGATTAGCAGGTGGTAGTGGTGGTGTAGCTTTAGCTAACTTAGGTAGAGCGACTGGTCAGTTGTATGATAATAAATCAAGAACTGCGGCAGAAGATGAAGGTGCTCGTAGAATGAATAGACAAAATTTCCAACAAATGGCCCTACAAGATGAAAACATCAATCGTAGAATATTTGAAGATGATTTACGTCAAGCTGAAATGACTAAACAAGCAGGTAGTCAATTGATACAAGATGCTTTAGGAAACATTAAAGAAAGAGAAGATTATAATAAACAATTTGGAAAAGGTAGTGTTTATTATGAATATAATAAAGAAAAAACTTTAGATACAAGAAGTAGTAGAATTGATAGAGAAAATGCAAATCAACGTAGAGTAAGTATGCTTAAAAAACAAACTACCGATGATTTAAATAAATTAATTAAGCAACGTGATGAAAAACAATCTATTACTGCTGACAGTACTTTTGATACAGTAGAAAATATTAGGGGTGGTGGAACAATAAGTAAAAGAAGTTCTGATTTAGACACCAATCCTTATAGTGGTAGTGAGGTAACAGATGATTTAATTAAATTAAGTCAAGATAGAGAAGATCAAAAACGTCTTTCTGCAGAAGAAGAAGCAGATGCTTTAATTAGTGGTGGTAAAAGTAAATCCTTATTTAGAAAAAGGAAAAATAAGAAATAATTTAATACATTTACAAAATGGCAGATTGGGGTTTATATTCAGCTTTACAAGGAAAAGATAACTGGGCTCAACGTAGGCAAGATAAGGCTATGAACTTACAGATAGTTCAAGCACAAGCAGCTGACGAAGAAAAGAAAGTTCAAAAGTCTATGGCTGCTGAACAAGAAATAAATAAATACTTCGATGAAAT
>Ga0307378_10003104_pt1 | contig 24600 bp, 42 predicted proteins | sample UN1MG_FD_202238 | JGI IMG/M metagenome (GOLD analysis project Ga0307378, IMG submission 202238) | Soil microbial communities from Risofladan, Vaasa, Finland - UN-1 | ecosystem: Environmental > Terrestrial > Soil > Coastal area > Acid sulfate soil | place: Finland: Risofladan, Vaasa | collected...
GCCCAGGAAACCAGGAGAAAAGACAGGGGAAAAGATTCAGTCTTTTTCTTAATTTCTGGCTTTTTCTGGGCAGCTGCCTTTCTGGCTTTCCTTTTTCTCCTGGGCTCAGGCTCCTCCTCTCCATTCAGGGCAGAATACACCAGAAGAATCACAGCCAGAATCAGCAGCAGCATAATTCCCAGAACTGCCTGAAACGTCCACATTAAAACATCATACCAGGGAATATTTGTGAACCCTCCATATTTCCCCAGCGCATAAGCCATAAAGGTTCCCACTCCCATGAACAAAAAAGCGATCATGGTAACTAAAAATTTTGTTTTCAATCCATCAACTCCTTATTTCAGTGAGAAATCTTATGGTTTTTCTTCTTTTAAAGCCTTATGAAACCTGTTTCTATTATCCAAAACTAGAAGAATTATCAACCACAGAGGCAACCTCATGATGAAATGGCTAAATAGAAAAGCAGCAGCTAGGAACTCCAGAGGAAACCCATGCCTGAAAGCGTAAGTGTAATCTGTAAAAGCTGGAGAGGGAGCCAACAGAAACCAGAGCCCCTGAGAAACGAAGCAGATCAATAGCATAAACCAGGCTTTCTTATTCATCCTGAGCACTTCAGTTTTGAAATAGTTTCCGATAAACAGAAAGAAGAGAAGGCAGCCCACAAGATCCCTGAAAAAACTGGAGGATATTTGGAGGATATCCCCAGGAAAGAGTGGCAGCCACTTCAGAGCACAGAATCCACACCAGAAAGCATCAGTGAGAACCACAAAAAAGCCCATAACCATGAACCCATCAACCAAACTGAGCAGCTGAGGAGCCCTTTTATATTCAACATTTTTGATCAGATACCTGGAAACAATCCAGGATAAAATCAGATATTGAGCAATACTCACAGGAGATGGGCTCAGCACGTACCATGGTACAGGATCCATTTAATTCACATCAGAGGCAGCTGAGAAAAGATCCAATCATACAGTTTTTTCATGCCAGCCTCCAGAGAAACAGTAGGTTTCCAGCCCAAAACTTTCCAGGCTCTGGAGATATCTGCATTTCTGCCTCTCACCCCCTGGGGCATATCTGGATTATGTCTCAGCAGCAGCTTCTTTCCAGCAATCTCCTGGATCAGCAGAGCCAGATCATTAATGCTGATCAGCTCAGATGTGCCAATGTTTACAGGCTCATCGAAATTGCTCTGCATCAGCCTGTAAACAGCATCCAAACAATCAGAAACATAAAGAAAGCTCCTGGTTTGTTCCCCATCTCCCCAGATCTCCATTGCCTCTTTTCCCATGATCACTTTTCTGCAAAGAGCAGCTGGAGCCTTTTCCTGTCCTCCACTGAAAATACAGTGAGCCCCATAGATATTGTGAAATCTGGCAATCCGGATTTTAAGCCCATAATCATGCTGAAAGCTCTGATACATAAATTCACTGAAGAGTTTTTCCCAGCCATAAGCACTGTCAGGATGAGCTGGCACAGCATCAGATTCTTTTAGCCCCTCACAATCTGGAGATTCCTGGAGATTTCTGTTATATGCACAGGCAGAAGATGAAAAGAAGATTCTTTGAGTGTCACAGAGCCTGGCAGCTTCAGCCATATTCAAATTAATTAAAGCGTTATCTCTCATGATGGGAGCATTTAGCTCTGTAATATATCCAATCCCTCCCATATTTGCAGCCAAATTGAAAACCCAATCAATCCCCTGGAGAGCAGAATAAGCAACACTGAGCTTTCTTAGATCCCCACAGAGAAACTCATCCTCCATAGTTTGCAGAATGGATGTGGGTTTAACATCCACACATCTAACATAATGCCCCTTATCTTTCAGGAAATTGATCAGATGGCTGCCAATAAACCCTTTTCCTCCTGTCACCAGGCACGTTTTCATTTTCTAAACCTCCACAAATACGGTTGCTTTTGTTTAATATCTTCAATCTTAATCTTTTCCAGAAGTAAGTATTTATGATTTATTGTATATCCCAGCAGCTGCTCTCCAAGTTTTGAATGAACCAAAACAACATTTATTTCAGGATCTGTTTGAGTATCTCCAACAGAGATATCAGAAGAAACCCCAATATGATCAGAGCACAGGAAACAGGGAATAGGATTCTCCAAAACTGTTCTGATTTTCGATTTAGATAAACCAGCATACTGTTTGGTTATAGGAATCTTCTTTCTACGGTAAGAGTGGCTGCAAAACAATGAAATTTTTGGAGAAAAACCAGCTGCCAAATCACAGGGTTTCCCAATTTGTGCCAGATTACAATTTCCAACAGGGATATCAAATTTAACATATTCATAAGTGGATCCAGCAGCTCTCAATATTCCAGCTTTATTGTAAGCCACAAACCAATGAGGATCAGGAAAACAATGATCCAGGCAAATAATCCCCTGAGCCAGTTTCATTTCTAAAATGCAAAAAGCCAGAGTGGAGGCAACTCCTCCAGTGCTGCCTTTATCATAAAACTCTTTAATCAGAGAATATCCTTTGAAGCAAAGCAACATTTAACCCGGCTTTCTTTTTCATGATCTCTAAATCTAAGGGCTGTTTAAAGATCTCAAATTTGAAGTTTTCAGATCTGGATCCATCCCAAATCCCTGAGCAACCTGAAAGTTTAGCTGCAATGATCCTGTGATAGCTGCCTCCAAAATATGGATCAGAATCCCATGAATCCAGCAGAAATGTAATATCGGCAGTTAAGTGGCAACGGATCCCCATTGATTGCAGCTGCTCACAGCTTTTCTGTTCTCTCACAGTGATGAGGCATGATCTTTTCATAAAAAATAAAGCGAATCTCCCAGTGATGTTTCCATAAGGAGAGAAAGTTTGTGCAAACAGACAAAACTTCTGCCTGAAAAGAACATGCAAAAGCAGATGAAAACAGTGCCTCAAAAACTGGAGAGCCCCATAATATAAAGTGAAAGTATCTCCTCCAAGATCCAGGGCAACATCAAAACCAAAAGGTTTCCAAGTGTAATTTATTCCAAATTTCCGGTAATCTCTGCAAACAGTGAAATGATGAATATAAAACTCAGCATCAACATTAGAAACCAGAGCCTTAATCATCATAACAATCCCCATGTTTTCTGTGCCTCCCAGATTAGAAAGCAGAATCTTCACCATTTTGTGCCCTCCGCTGGTTTCCACAGCTCATCAAACACATTTCTTTTTCTGTGAAGAGAAACCCTGTAATAGATCCTCATCAGAATTTCAGCAGTTGATCCGAACAATAAAGAGAGCACACCTTTGAAAGATCTGTCACAGGATTGCAGCACATTAACCAGGTATTCAGGATGAGAAACCTCATAGAATGGGTATTTCTGGAGATTGCAGAGATGCCAGAGTTCAATCCTTCCATAACAGCATCTTTTTCTCACTTTAAGATATTCACTCAAATCAGATGGATATTTCATAAGGTAAGTCACATCAGCAGCCCACAAAACTTTAAACCCGTTTCTTCTGATCAGAGCTCCCATCATTGCATCTTCAGCCAGCCCATTATAAAAATCAAAACCGCTTAAACAGTGCTTTCTAAGAGCAAACATTTCACCATTCAGATGAAAAAACGTACCATGGGAACTTTGTTTTTTGCCAATAGCATCATGAGAGCTCCAAATCAGAAAGCTGAGATAATCAGCCAGAGTGCTTTTGTCATTGATCAAAACAGGATGCCCAGTGACAGCTCCAACTCCTGGGCTTTCGAAATACCGGATAAGATTTGAAAGAGAGGCGCCCACAGGGCTAATATCCCCAGCAAAAAAAACATTCAAATCACTACTAGACGCTTTCAGGCACTCTCTCACTGCATCAGCTCTCCCAGTGCGTTTGTTTCTTTGAATAAACAGAACCTGGAGGCAACTATGATCCAGCCAATCCAAAACAATCTGATCAGTGCAATCCACACACGCATCAGAAACAATTATCACCTGATCAATCAGGGATGAGTTTGCATCAAGATAATTCAGCACTCTACTGATCCCTTTTTCTTCATTAAACAGGGTTATGCAAACAGAAACTTTCTCCAAGATTGCTCACTCCAATTTTTTAGAGCAAAAATGAAAGGCAGAAAATTCACTGGATAAACAATGAAAGCGCTGAAGAAATATCCACTGTAAGGAAAAGAGTATATTATGAAGATCCAGTATGCGATCACTCCAGCAAAAACAAAAAGGCTTTTCCTGGAGATCTTCAGGAAACCGGATATAAACAATGAAGAAACAGCACTCATCAAAGAATTTCTAATTAAACCAATCCACAGCCCTTTAACACCAATCAAGCTCAATGTTTGGGATCCAAAAAGGAAATTTCCACATACACAGGCTTTAATGATCCAGAAAAAATCCATAAATGCCCAGCCCAAACACAGGATCCAGAAAGCATCAAACATTCTCTTTTGAACTGAGCCCCTCAGATTCCTAAAAAATAGACCAAACAAGAGGCTCAGGCAGATTGCTGATTTCCAGTTTAAGGCAGTGCCAAAAGAGGGCAGAATGGAGAATCCTTCACTGTTCAAAAAATTGAAGTTATCTCCATATTGGAGAGCCAGAATCCCAGAAATGGCAACCACAGCAAACAGAAAGCCATAAACAAAATCATCATTCATTTTGTGGATTTCCTCCAATCAAAAAGGCAGCAGCCAGTACAATAAAGCAGTATGCACGTTTCAGATAAACCCAAACAGAGGGAATCCCATTGATGTCAATCTGGGGATCAATGAAATAGAAAACAAAGATCCCAAGTACCGAAATCAGCAACAAAAATTTCGATCTGGCTGAAAGAGAGAGGGTAAACATCCTGGCAGCCAACAGAAAGACAGCTAGAGCATAAAAAGGAGAAACAAAAAAGATCAGCCTCCCAGGATCCAAAAATTCCAGCCTCAAATAACTATAAGCAAAAGCTGGCAACTCATGAAATTCAGTTAATACAAAAGAAAGCATCAGAGAAACAGCCAAGATCTTAGAAAAGAATCTGGGCTTAAATTTCCATAACAGAACCAAATTGAATAGAAATAAGAAAAGTGGATAAAGAGAGAGCACAGCTGGAAATGTTTTTGAGGGCACATAAGGCAGAAAGACCAGAACATAAAGAAACAAACCAAAAAGTGCTGATTGAACCAAAAAAGACACTCTGCCAGAATTGAGTTGCTTCACAGATGCCACAAACAACGCAAACAATGGGGAGCAGCTGCTCAGAATAACAAAAATGTTTCTTAAAAACAGTGGATCATCCATCATTGATCAACCTCTATCACCGTTCTGGTTTCAAAAGGGATGGGAATCCTCAGCCAGCCCTTAAAGATCTTTTTCTTTTTCAGAGCAGCTCTCAAAGAGGGAAAGCACAGTTTAAAGGAGCCAGTTTTCAGAGGATCCATCAGAAAGAAATGTTTATGATGTTTCCTGAGCCATCTCACATGATCACCAAACTTTCTGCCACACCAGAAAATATCAAAAACACTGAATAAAGCAAAAGGGAGGATCACAATCACAATATTGCAGCTCACTCTTTTGAGTTCACGAAGAGCCTCCAGGGGATCCTTCAAGTGCTCCAGCACATGAGAGCAATGCACAACCTCAAAACTCCTGGATCTGAAAGGCAGATATCTCACATCAACTCTCACAAAATTGATTCTCCGATCAGGTTTCTGATCCCATAAGAGATCAGAATGTTTAAGCAAAAGATCACAGTTCACATCTCCAATGGGAGAGGCTCCACAACCAACATCCAGAATCATTGAGAGCCCTCCCTTTTTAGCTCCTCAAAAGTTTTTTTCATCATCCAGATACACATAAACAACAGCCAGAGATTGATGCTAAATGGAGCCCCTCCGTAAGCCATAATAGTTCCAAAAATAGCAAAATCCCACTCACAAATCAAAAACCAGTTTGATCTTTTCATTTTTTGAATTGCCTCAGATCAGATCTATTTTTGAAAATCTCAGCACTGTGAGCCTCAATTTTATAGAGCAAAGGTTTCAGCATAGGAAACAGATTCCCAAAAACATACAGATAAAACAGGATGGTTTTCAGGGATCCTCTCTCCTCAAACCGTTTCACATGATGATGAACACACATTTCCAAATCATATTTCACATGATAATTAGTGAGCAGCTGATCCATTTTCTGCCCCAGTAATCCATCCTCATTGATATAAACTTCTGGAAATCCTCCCAATAGGCAGAAAAGATCTCTCTTAATCACAAAAAAGTTTCCTCCAGGTCGAAATTTCTTAAGAGATCCAGGCAACTTACTGAAAAACCATCTCAGCAGATCAAAACCCTGATAAGCAATATGGCAGAGGATCTTATCACTCACAGGTTTGGTTCTGGCAGTTAAACCAATCAGCAGAGGATCCTCTACGAAGAGTCTCTTTATCCTGGAGATAATCCAGGGATCCAGCATCACATCAGAGCTAGTGTGAAAGAGCAGATCTCCCCTGGCACATACTGAGCCCCTATTTCTCACAGCTCCAATGTTTCTCCTGGTATCAATCAGTTTAGTGATAGAGAATCTTATTCCAGGATGATCTTTCTCAAACTGATCAACCACAGCCCTGGAGCTGTCAGTGGATCCTCCATCAACCAGGATCAGCTCAAAATCCTGATCCATCTGCCTCAAAAGAGAGATCAGAAACTTTCTGAGATATCTCTCCTCATTAAGATTAGGCACAATAATGGAGATCATGGGATCAGCTCCCATGTGTGGAACATAAAAACATTGAATCAGCAAGTGTCTAAAAGACCATTCACACAGGCCAGTTTCTTGCATCATAAAAATGTCAATAAAAAAGCCGTTTTCCTGATGTGTAGAACAGCAAATCACTGGATTCTCTCTCCCTTATGATCAAACTTCTGCTCCAGAAGAGCCCTGATCCTACACTGGAGCTCCTCCAGCTCTCCTCTTTTCATTGTCAATATTTGAGAGTTAATGCCCAGGCTCCAGTGTTTATTCCAGATGTAATTCCAGAGAAAAACCAATAAAGTGGTGATTAGCATCCCCAGGAAAGTGCCTCCCCAGAAATCTCCCAGCATAATCCTGAAAAAGCCTTCATACAACAGAAAAGAAAGCAGCATCCCAGAGGCTCCCACAATCATAAAATTGAATGTGCAAAATCTCCACAGATAAAGTTTGGAAAATGGGGATCCGATCCCCGGAATCTTCAGGAGAATTTTATTGATGGCAGCAGAAACAGGATCATAAGTGACAATAGGCTTTTTCTTTTTTCCGGTCATAAAATCACCATAAAAATAATCATGTAAAGATTCAGCAATGCTGGGCTAAAACTCCCCAGCATAATTGTGAACAGCAAAACCTTTCTAACCCAAACAGGAGCCCATTTAAAAAAGTAGATTAGAACAACAACAGAGAGAACAGCAAAAAGCCATAGATAGGGAAACCGGAGAAAAATCTGGTTTGCCTCATGCAATCCCAGCCTTAATCCAATCCAAGTGCTGAGGAGATCCAGCAGCCAGGCTGTGATGATAGAGCAAACCACAAAACTGATTCCTGTTCTGTTTATTCTGCTGCTTTCCTGGTTTTCCATAGATAATCAACCATGATAAATGCGTTTGCCATGAAAAAGATGAACATGGGCTGAGCCTGTGCTCCAATGCTGCCCAGCAGAAACTGGCTGAAAACGATATTTACCAGGAGCAAAAATCCAGCAATAACTCTTTTCAGCTGCCTGAGCCCTGGGATCCTGGCTTTATATTTGATCTTTATCTCAGGAGACTCTTTCGAAGTGTATTCTTTTGATGGTTTTTTCCAGGATCTGGGCACGATAATAGGCTTATCAGTTTTGGATCTCCGTTTTGTTCTCTTCTTTTTTCCAAATAAGGATCCATAGAAGCTCTGAGTGCTTTTCTTTAAGGATCTGATCAGCTGTTTCATCAGCCCCATCAGGATTCCTCCTCATAGGCAAAAAGTGGGATTGGAATAATCTGAAAAAGAGTGTTGGAATAATGAAGTTTACAATATTTGAGAGCATCAGCCTCAGATTTAAAGTGCATGGGGAGCACTCCAGTTTCCAAAGCAACAGAATAACTAAAGCCCACATGCCTCAGAGATCGCATCAGCGTTCCTCCCATCTAAGCTCAGGGAAAGCAGCTCTCATCCTTTCCATAAATTCTGATTCTCTAAGCGGAATTTTTACCTTCACAGTGAAAGAGGTGAAAAGCCCAGGAGGCAAAAACACATTTTTGTTACAGTAAATCTTTACTTTCTGAGTGCTCACAGCCTCCATGTGAGATCTCTGCTGTTCATAATGAGATTGATGTCTTTTTTCTTTCTGGCTGAGCCTGACTCCAGGCTCTTTTCTTTTCCAGGGCTCTTTCCATTCTTTAATCTGTTTCATTTTCATCTCCTCACAACTATGACGTTACAGCTGCCAACACTCCTCCAGCCAACAGAAAAATGATGATAGTTAAAATCTGCAATCCAGGCAACTCAGCAGCCTCCAGATACAGATTAAAAATCAGGTCATTATCAAAAGCCAGCTGCTCAATAAAAGCCAAAAGCAGCCCCAAAATTCCCATTAAAAAAATGATTAATCCAGGTTTTGCAGCGTTACCCAAATTATCTCCTCCCCATAACTTTCACCAGCACATAAGCAGCAAAAGCAAAAATAAGAATCAAAACTATAAATTTGGTTACTCCCTGAGCAACCAGCTCCCAATCTCCTCCATAAACAGAGCCCAAACCCAAAAGAAGCAACAGAAAACCGAAAAGACAGATGAAAATCGCCAGAATGGCATAAAGTTCATTCATCATCTTCTCCTCTTAACAACAAAGATGATCAATATTAAAAGCGGAACCAATATAAGACTTATCACCAACCCAGCAGCCAAAAACTCTCCTCTGGATGCACGCACATAAAGGGTTATAGCCCCAAAAATGTTTAAGTGGTCTCTTTGGGTTTCGTAAGAAGCACCAATCCAAGCAGAAGATAATGCAGTTTCTACATATTGAACTTCATCTTCTATTCCTGTATAATATCCTGCGGCAGCTTCTCGATATTTTCCAAAAGACACTTCAGCATCATAAAGTTGATACGTTGCGATTCCAGTGATTACGGTTCCAGCTGGTGCACCATCAACATAAAAGCGTAAATTGTCGCCATCTCTAACCGCTACGATATAATGAAATGTGTTATCTAAGGCTTCAACAGGAGTTGTTATTTTATATGCTTGCGTGCTATCATAAATTTCGGCTTTAACCGTTGTTCCAGTAGCCAATATTCCGAAGATACTACGAGGCGTATTTTCAGTATCTACCCTACATATTATATGTTCTCCTGCTCCTTGACTTCCTCCGTTAATCCATAATCCTACACTCAGGTCGCCTGTTCCAACTCCTGCTATAGTAGGAGATATTATATCATCGTCCCCATCGAAACTTTGGGCTTTTCCTATTTGCCCAGTAACTTCTAAAGGATTATTTGCGCTGGTTTTTGTTCCATCATTATTGTTGCTCGTGGAATCCAAAATCGTAGATGTTGTTGCATCATTCATGTGCCATACTCCAGCATAGTCACCCCAAACGTCAGCGGGACTATTGTAAGCTGAACCATCGACAAACTTTTCAAACCATAAAGCGATCACAGTATCAGAGGAATCAGAAACAGATGGTACTTTAACCCAGATGAAAGCCTCAGTTTCAGTGCTATTCCAATATTCAACCTCAAAATAAAGCCTGTCTCCAACAGAATCCACATAAGCAGTGTAATTGTATTGATCCCCAATTTCTTCGAAGATGGGGCTGGCGTCAAAACCGTTGATCCCACAGCTTTCATTAAGATGTATCAGAACTGGAAAATCTGCCAGATCTGCATCCACATCATCAGCATCCAGTGAAATTGTGACATAATGGCTAAATCCTTCAGATTGAGGAGAGGCATAAACAGTGGAAAACAGCAGCATCAGCAGAAGAAAAACAGAAAAAAAGACCTTTTTCATTGTCACTCAGCCACTGGGATGCTTTCAATTACACTGGTAATCAATCTTATGACAAATTGGATCAGCTGAACAGAAAAACTGAACAGCCAGGAGAGAATCCCAAAAATCCAAGTGAGCTGCTGGATCACAGCCTCCAGCCCCTTTTCCTCCCACAAAATAATCAAATATAGAGGATAACAAATCATAGCCACAGTAATCCAGGAGGATACCCCCAATGTTTCCCAAACATTCACTCCAGCCCCATAAGCTCCTCCCAGCGCATCAGTTACCATCGTGACAGTATTCACTAGATAATAAATCAAATCTGCAACAGTTATGAGAAAAGCTCCCATCAAAGAACCAAACAAACTAAAAAGGGCACTTAAAATATCTCCAAGATAACCCACAGATTCTCCAACATACCCAATCAGCTCAGCAATCCAGGTGAAAAGATTAGTGAAGAATTTTGGAGCCCCAAACATGGCAGCAATAGTGTCCAGGAAATTAACAAAAGTGCCCCAGAGATTGAGCCCTCCAAAAACTATGTTTTCGCTAAGCCACTGCCCCAGCCCAGAAAACATGCTCCATAAAGCTCCCAGAATTCCCCGCTGCCCAACAGTGGGGATCAAAGTTTCATCAAAAACTGGATCCGACATCCCAACAAGAGGCAGTTCTTTTGATCGTGTAATATCAAAAATGGAATAATCCTGAATGTGTATTGATTGCCCTCCTCCAGTATCTGCAACCTCCAGCTCACACCAAAACCTCATCATTTTGATCTGCTCAGAGCTGATCACAGTGGAATTGTCAGTATCCAAAAGAGGAGTTTGCACACTCATCTCTTTGAATACATTATCTTTTACTCCCCAATTATTTGCTAACCATCTAAGCCAAAGATCTGCACTGTCAATCATTGGAAATTCATAAGCATTATATTTTCCAGCCCCAACTGTGGAGGCATTTTTATCAGAGAACCAGAGATCAACCCAACTTTTAAAATGTCCAATATCTCCCTCCCCAGTAACAGAGCCATGATAGAACATATACAAATCGCTTGTGCTTATTCCTATTCCCTCTCTATCTACCCATTGATTGGTCATATTGATCCACACATTGGCAGCAAAAATTCCAGTATAACTCACAAATTTAGGATTGATAGAAAGCTCCCATCCTTTCAACCACTCTCCATCTCCAAGAGAGTAATCCACACCATATCTCACATAAAATTCATCCAGCCCAGCCAGAAAATGGATATCTGGCAACAGTTTGATATGCTGCCCATCTCTATACCAAATCTCATTATAAACAATGGATCCGTTATATGAATAAAGAGAGAATGGGGAGCCTCCAACAATTTTCCCAGCGTCATATCCACTGCTGGCAAAATTCATCTCAAATCCTCCCTTAGAATAGATCCTGAAGAGACTTGATTCAGCTGTAAACCAAACACAGGAATTAAAGGATCCGAAAACATCCACTCCAGAGGGATCCCAAACATCCAGGATCCTATCCTCAAACCAAATAAAGAACGTGATAAAATGGTGTGTTGCATTGCTGCTCCAGGATCCTGGATTCAATCTGATTGGCTCTCCCTCCCTGTGTTCATAGGTCATGTTTGAGGCATAAGTCCAGTTTTCTCCATCAGAAAAGAAAACACAGGGGATAATTTCCTCTCCAGTTGGCACATTGAAATAGAAAGAAACATTCAGAATGGGATTGCCCACAAGATCCTCAGCATCTACGGTTACAGTGAAGTTGTAATATTTCCAATCTGTGAAAACCCAATCAGCCCCATCATCATCAATATCCTCCAGATCAGCTGAAACATCAAAATAAACACTGGGAGGAGCTGATGGAGGATATTCAAAGGTATCCGTGACTCTGAGATAATCAAAAAAAACGTATTGCGAAACTCCTCCTGCATTAAGTTTTTTTACCTGGAAAGTTGTGAAATCTCCATAAGTTCCAGCATTTGCATATACCATTTCAACTGCACCATTAATTCTCCACACATAGTCTCCCTGAACATCTTGGAACTCTATCCAATACCAGGTATCAACATCCCAGGTTAAATCAGTGTCAAAATTAGTGTATCCAAAAGAGTTCCACATCTCACCGAAAAACCGTGAGAAAGCTGGGTGAAAGTAAATTCCAAAAAAATAAGTGCCTCCCTCATCTCTGACCTGAATGTTTGGGAGTGATCCAGCTTCCATGTAAACCCAAAAGCCAAAAATGTTTTCAGTTCCATTTTCAATAGTATTTTCTGCATATAATAGAGCCCCGTTTTGAACTGTGACTCTGATGCAGCCATCTCCCTCTTGTTGTATGTTTGTATCAATATATCCAGCCCCTCCATTAGAAAAAGTCCAAGCATCCAGAGCCTCACAATCATCCCACCAGGAAATAACTATGGCAAAAACTGGAGCAACCATCAGGACAGAAAATAATAACAAAGTGGAAAGAACCAGAACGGAACCTTTTAACCGTTTAGACTTTGACATTTTTTTCTCTATCATCTTTTCTCACTCTGAATATATAAAATGTTGTGATTGCCCACAGCGCTTTCACTCCAGTATTGACAGCATGGATCAGATCATTTTCAATCCAGAACCAAACTCCAGCATTAACTCCATCAGCTGGATTCAGATCCACAGTGTAGAGTGTTTGAGGAAACAGCCTGGAGGATTGCCAGATCTCCCCAGTTTCCAGAGAAACAGTGAGCAGTTGAACATCAAAAGGATAATAGATCCACAGCAGCCCAGCCAGGATGCTGGCTCCAATTAGGATCCAGGGCAGCCAGCTTTTCAATCTGAAAAAATAAGCTCTCCCCAGCTGCTCTCTACCTTTCCAGTGCCATCTTTCAGTAAGCATATAGAGCATGGACAAAATCCCTATTAGACTAAAAACAGTATTCTGAAGCAAAATTTTCATCTGAGGAAATCTCCAAGTCGCAACCCAGGGCTGATTCTGGAAATGAGCAAAACCCAAGATCCAAAACCACTCAAAAACAGCAATAGAAAGAAACATGGCTCCGAAACTGAAAACCAGATTCTTACTCTTTTGGATCCCAGCCTTTTCCCAGGATCTGCTCAAAAAATAGAACAGCCCAAAATAGATCACAAAAGCGGAATAGTGCATCTCCTTTCCATAATAGAGGGAATATATAGATCCTAGATCCTGAATGGTTGCAGATCCCATGATCCAGGCTGGCACTCCCTCATAAAGCACATGAAGGAACTGGAGAGGAGTGCTATCAAAACCAAAAAGAACCCAGGCAGCCAGGCAAACTAAGGATCCATAAGCTGCTGTTTTCTGAACTCTCTTATATTTCTGAAAAAAATTCAGGTTATTGCCTTTAAAAGTGAGATTGAGATGATCAACCCAGGCATAAGGATCACTCTTAATTTCTCTCCAGAAATTCAGATATAATCCCTCCTAGTTCCTCCTCCCTTTTTCCTCTTCAGGACATAGGTTCCTCCTCTGGAGCCCTTATGTTTTTTGCAGCCCATCATCAAACCTCCTCCAAACTGAAATTAAAAAATAATATGGGAGATGAACTTCAGGAGCCTAGGTGAATGGAAAGAGTGGATCTCATGGTAAGCAACATCCATCCAGGATCCTGAAGCTGCTCTTTCAGAAAGAATCAAAAGACTACTTTCCTAGAGCATTGACCACGACCAGGAGAATAACGAGGACGAACAGCCCTACACCAGACACAGCAGCGGCGGTGAGCTCACCAGATATGGAGGAGGCTACGGTTAGCCCAGCCAGAACCAATATCATGATGAACAGCACTAGGATCCCCAGTGGTGTCCTGATCACGGAAATTATTCCGGTTGTTCCTTTGGACATTCGATACACCTCCCAGAAAGACTCCTGGAGAGAACCTGATCAAAAAAAGATCCTTTTTGGAGTTCGATGGATGATTTCACGATCAGGCTTCTCCTCACTCTAATAAAGTAGAGGTGAGTATTTAAAATTTTATATAGGCTGAACAGGATAATGTCTTTCAATGTTTGGAGGAGATGATTATGAATACAATTAAAAAAGAAACCCTCCGATATTTTGAGGAGGAAAAATGATGTTTGATATTTTTATAAACTATTTTGGGAATCCGCTTTCATGGGTTTTCATGGGGCTCTTTGTTGTTGTTGGAGTTTTGCTGGGAATATTTTTGCGCCCCTGGATGGGAAACCAGGTATTAAAATTTATTCCAGCAGATCACAGATTCATTGACCTGGATATTGATGAGGAAACATCTATCTCAGTTCAATGCAAAAAAAAGAAAGGTATGCCTCTCCAGAGATTTTTCAAATTGCATCCTGGATTCACTGGAATAGTGGGCAGAATTCTGAAAAAGCCTGTCACCAGATATTTGGGGATGGAGGGCACAGCATACACCTGGAGAATAGATGCTGGATCCTGGCACAAAATCGGCACTTTAGAAGATGCTGTGAGATCTCTGTGGGGAGAGGCTTTCTGGGAAACAGTGCCTGAGAGGCAACAGGATAAACTCACAGAATCCAGGATCCAGGTAACAGTTGGTTTAGATAAAGCACCACTCACTCCAGCTGGCATGAGATCCATCTCTGAGGAGGACATCAAACAGGAGGAGGACAGGAGAGCCTCAAAAACATTCTGGGAGGAACATCAATCCCAGATGAAAGGATTTATCATTAATTTGATTCTGGCTGGAGGAACAGGATTCGCCGTCTGTGCTGCTCTGGTATTATTTGGAATCATAAGCATCCCATCACCAGCACCAGCCCAAACACAACAGGCAGCCAGCACAGCAGCTGAAATCATCAGATCTGTTTTCAGGACAGGATAAACAATGGATGATAACGTACCAGATCCGGGGCAGATTGATAAAACATGGAAAGAAATCAACCATGATATAATGAAGATCACAGCTGAGCAGAAAGGGCTCCAGATCCCCATTAGTGAGGCAGAGAATCCCAATCCAGCAGAACCAGAAACTCCTCTGGCAGCTGAAACAGCTCCTCCAGTGGCAGAAGAAACAGCAGCAGAAGATAAGAAACAGGGATCCAGTTTTCCCATGCCAGCAATGAGACCACAGCCCCTCAGCAAAATCAAAGAGGAGGGAAATGTGATAGTCGCAAAAGCACTAGCTGAGCAGCTGGGCACATCACCAGAACTTAAATCTCAAATGAGAATTGATGAAAGAAAAATGGCTGTGCTCCAGGATCAAACTCTGGCAGCTCTTTCCCATTTCTCTTATAGATATGTATATGATAAAGTAAGATACTGGGGGCACATCACAGAATGGTGGCTGACAGGATCCCAGGGCATTGGAGGGCTGGGCAGAAGGCATATCCTCCAGGCACTGGCAAACACATCAGGAATACAAGCAATGGAGAAAGCCAAACAACCCAATGCCATAGCCAGAAATCTGTGGGATAGAAACTGGAAACAGAAAGCAGAATCTGAAGGAAAAGTTGTGGAGGAATAATCATGAGTGAAGATACCATTAAACTGGAAAATCTGGCTCCAGCAGATCTCATGGAAATGTTTCCAGAAGCAAAACTCACAATCAGAGACAGGATCCCCACAAACATTCTTCTCCTCTACACCTTTTTGAACATAAACAAAACCATCAAAGACATCAAATATTCCCCTGAAGAAATCGGAGAAAGCATCCTAGCTCTGGTTGCAATGATCCCAGATGAACTCAGAGATGAGCAGTTCCTCCAAGAGCTCAATAAAGCAAAACAGGATATCATGATTGATGTTCGCCCACAATTCTGTGAAGTAAAAGCATCCCTGGAATACTGCCAGAGAAAGGGGATCCCGGCTTTCATCAGAGTTCCGAAGCTCAATTATTTTGAGATGTATCATGCCGTTTTCAATCTTCTGATGAGAAAGCACATGCTCCTCCAGGCACAGCCAAAAGAAATCATGACAGGATTCCCAGCCACTGGGCATGAAGTTAATGTAACTGAGGGGGATAAGAGCCCTGGCAGATCTTAAAATCCATAATTATCATGGCTGGCAAGCCCTGGTTTCCAGTGATCTCAATGTGGAGCCTGTCTTTCAAAGGATGATGAGATGGAGAACCAACAATAAACTGGCAACCAATGTGTGTGTCACAGGAGAACCAGGCATTGGAAAATCATATGCAGCGATAGATATTTGCAGAGTTTTCCAGGGGCTTTATAAGAACTCAAAAGGAGAAATTAAAGACAGGTTCAAAGTGAAACAGATTGTTTTCACCCATTCAGGTTATATGGAGCTCCTGATCGGGCTCAGGCTGGGGCTGCCCATCGTTTTTGATGAGCCCAGTTATGCAATGGGAAAAAGAGATTGGTTCAAAGATCTCCAGAAAGTTCTGGTTCACACTCTGGAGAGCCAGAGATTCCTGATTCATCCTCTCTATATTCCCATAATTAACATGAGCCTCCTGGATAAAACCATCAGGAACTATCTGATCCAGTTTCAGATCCATATTGTGGGCAGAGGGCATGGGCTGGTTTACAGGATGAAACCCAGCCAGGCAACAGATAAGGTTTATAGAAAATTCATGTGTGAACTCTTTTATCACCAGTTTGATTCCAATCTATGCGATAAAGACAGCTGCCTGGGCTGCAAGAAAATGGGAGATTATGAGCAGCCAGCTCCAGAAGATTGCCAGATCTTCAGAGCCCAATACGAGAGAAAGAAAAGATCTATTCAGTTTGAAAGATACGATCAGGCAAAAGATCAGGCACTCAAGAAGGAGAGCCAGGATCTAACAGAGAACCAGATTGAGGAGATCCTCCTCCCTGAATTGCCAGAGCTCCTGAATGAGAAATCTGGGAAACTGGATGTCTCTAAAATAAGAGTGTTCCTGAGAAAGAGTGGGGTCATCATCAGCACATGGAAAGCCTACCAGATCAAAGGCAACATAGAGGCAGCACATCCTGAGATGTTTGATGAGAGCTGAGCCCTACGAAGAGCCTTTAAGCCTCTCCATAGCTGCATGGCTCTCCAGCAGTGTTCCAGATCCCTGAGAGAGTTCCAGCCCCATATAAGTTCATGCAGCTGCTCACTGAATCATAAGAGCCCTCTCTGATGTGGCTTTCATAATATTTGCCAGCGTGTCTTTCTCTGTGTGTGCGCTTTATGTATATGATATAATAATAACCCCCCTCGATTTTGATCTCTGATCAGAAAGAAGAGATGATTATCATTGGAAAGTGCTTAATACCATGCTATTAAGCGCAACCCTTTTCTGTGCATTAAAACTTATGATCTACATCAGGAGAGAGATGGATGAGAGTGATCACCTTACATTTACCGGAGCTCTACATCAGAGCCCTGGATCAGCTGGTTAATGAAAAGTATTATCCCAACAGAGCTGAAGCAATCAGAACAGCTGTGAAAGATCTGCTGGATGAGGAGATCTGGGAAGTTTGCAGCCTTTCCCCTACCTTAAACAGCCAAAAGAATAGAGGAGCTCTGTGACATGAAAAAGAAAATCATCAGAGACATCTTGATATTTTTAGGGCTGCCAGTAATCATATTTTTGTGGTGTGTGGGCTGGATATTAGTTAACATCTCAAGAGAAGATTAAAAGTGCCAAAATATAAGCATGGAAAGATCATTGAATCCCTGAGTTTCCAGGAGATCCAGGAGAAAGTTGCCCATGCAAAATCCATATTGAATCTGGAATCTCTGGCTTATTTCTGGCTGCTCTATTATGCTGGATGCAGAAAGAGTGAGGCATATGAAAGAACTGTGGGTGATTGCCAGATTACAGATTCTCAGTTCATTGTGGATTTTCATCAGAGAAAAAAGAGAGGGGCTGAAGTGCCTCCTTTGAAGTTTCCTTTATGGTTTCCTGGTGTGGATATAATATGTGAGCAGCTGCTAAAAGCCAGCAAAAAAAGAAAATCCAGAAAACTGTTTGAGAGAACCAGAAAGGGAGTGAGATCCACAGAATACAGGAGAGAAAGATGGCTTTTTCCTCATGTGGCAGCCAGATGGGCTCAGGTCATAGTGAAAAGAGTTCTGGGCTCCAGGTATTACCCACATTTTTTGAGGCTTAACAGAATCACGGAGATGTGCTCAGATCCAGAGCTCAGCTTAACTAGGCTCAAAAGTTTCACAGGAATCAAATCACTGGATGCACTCCAGAGCTACCTGGGAGTTTCACAGAAAGAACAGGAGGCAGCTGTTCATCATATGGCAAAACAAATAAAGGAAAACCAGCAAAGGGGATCCTGATGAAAGATGGGCTGGGATAAAAACGATTACATGGCAGCTGCTTTTCTCCTCACGATTTTCATAATCTCCACACTAGCAGCAATGTGGATCCTGGGAGCTTTCCCAGGTCAAAGAATAGACACAGTTTTTCCCTTCAGATAAAAAGCTGGTAGCCCTTTGATGGAGACCTCAACCCAAACATTCACCATCAACTTTCGAGGTGTAGGCATTTTTGAGCCGAATAACGAGGCGTTGATGGGACGCCTACAAGTCAAAGGGCTGCCACAAAAAGGCTCATAAATGGATGCAAACCGGGGAGATCTCTCCGGGGATCTGCACCTTTTCAACCAATAAAAGGACAGTTCAGCAGCTCCTGGATGTCCACAAACAGCCAATAAAAGGAATCTACGAAGAGCCTTTAAGGCTGCTCAGATGAGCAGATCCTCATCCTCTTCTTGATCCAGGCTCCCATCAATAGTCATTTTCTTAACCCTTTTGCTTTGCTTCTGTTTAGCATAGATCCGATTCAAATAATTCTGATATTCCTTCATCCTCCCCCTGATCCGTTTGATCCACTTGTAAACAGCTTCATCACTTATCCCTTTTTCCGCAGCAATCAATTTAACAGGTTTCACAGCAATCAGATCCAGGAGCTCCAGATCTCTCTCATGCCTCACAAACATTTCCATCAATCCTCAGTTTATGGTTAGCCAGTGGGGAATAAAAGGTTTTGTCAAAAGGAAAGCTATCACACACAGGGTTAAACATCCTCATCAACTGGCAGAACACCTTAATTTAACTGAAGCTAATAACCCACACTAACCATCAAAAAAACCGCGAAGAGCCCCTTACGAAGAGCCTTAGACTCTTCGCATAAAATCAACTCACATAAAATGGTTTGTCTTTTTTATCATCCAGTTTTTTGGGCTGCTGAGGCTCTCCCTTTAACATCCCATAAATCTCTCCCAGGAGCCTCTCATTCTTTTCAGCCCAATCAGGATAACAAAATTCAACCTCAATAGCATGAGGATGAGATCTATCTCCCATCTTAATAATCACTCCATTGCTGAGCTCAAACATTTTAACCTCCATATATGGCAATCTTTCAGGAGTGCCAAAAACGGCAGAGGCAGCTTTCAGCCTGATGCTTTTCAGCAGCTGATCCACAACTTTCATACTGTCAATGAGCCCATTCAGGCTAAAACCGTTACAGAAAAGCTGAAACAATCTCCCCTTCAGATGTGGTTTTACTGTGTGAATGTTCACTCTGCCAGTAGTTGGAAACCATTTCATGTGCCCATAACCAGGAGATCTAAAAATGAGATATTTATTTTTTGCCCTGGTTTGAATCCAGCCCCTCTCAATAGCATCAGAAATTTTGAGCCCCAACTTATCCACATAAACCCATGCACTGGGCTTATGAAAAGATGGCTTTTGACACTTTGAACCTGTTTGTTTTCGAAGATTAGTTTTCCACTGGTATCTATAATTCCAGATCAGCTGTTTATGGTTATCGTATGAAATTTGTAAAATTTGGCAGATATGCCTAGCTGATAATAACGGATTTTTGCTGAGAAGTTCGAAAGTTTCTTTTCTGATATTCATGATCCTAATCACCTAATCAACCTAATCATTTTTTCTGATTAGGTTTTTTGCAGCTTAATCTGAGCTGTGAGAATATAACATTTTTTAACTACGAATCTAAATGTTAAACTCTAATTTTTTGTTTTCCACTGGAAATGAAGGGGCGGGGGAGCTGTTTATGTGTTCTCCAGAATGTAAGACAGGTTTATTAGGCAGAATGTCTTACATTATATCTGGAGTTTGATGGAAATGCAAGAAGAAAAAACCAAAAAAACTGATTATGAGCATGGGATTTTTTTGCTTTCTGTGCTCAGAGATCACAAAGCCACAGTGAATTATTATCTTAAGTTCACTGATGGAGCCAGTTTCCTGGCAGAAGATATATACAGATTTGTGCTGGAGCCCAGAGGTTGGTAAATAATGAAAACATCGAAGGCTTTTGCTCAGTATTACCTGAGAGTTATAATGAGAGCCAGTGGATTCAGTGAAACAGAGATCGCGGAGGCTCTGAAATAGATGAGCAAAAAAAACAAAGCAATCATTCTGGCTGCTGTCTTATGTATTGTTGGGCTCTCAGCAGTTTCCCAGATGTGGATCCACAGCTTAGCTGATACAGCAGAGCAAAAATACGCAATTAAAGAGCCTGAAAAGCAGATTTCAGAATTTGGAGTTTATGTGGGCACATTAAAGGAAGGAACGTCATACCTCATTTTTGGAGGAGTGCCAACAGTGGAGCTGACCTTTGAGGGCGATAGAACATTCACAGCACCTGAGCAGATGGCAAAAGAGGCACAGATGAGGATCAACGGAACATATCAAATAACTTTCAGCACCGCAGATCCAGGATTGGCATTAACAATCACAGCAAGAGGAAAATAACATGGTAAAAGCTAAATCAATAACAATTCGTCTTACAAAAGAGCAGAAAGCAACAATAAACCTCCTTGTGAAAGCTGGAAGATACAAAGACATCAGCAGCTTTGTGAGAAACGCCATTGATGCTTATCTGGGGATCCAGAACCTGGAGGCAGCCAGAGTGTTTGCTGATCAGCTGGAGGCTCAGAAAAAGAGGATGAAACAGAATGAAGAAAACCAAATTTGATCCAATAGTGAAAAGGCTCATTGAAAAGCAACTCTCCACAGGAAACAGAGGGGAGTGAGGCTCAATGAAAGCGGTACGGAGAATCTGGATTATGGGAGTTCTAACAGGAATAACAGGCACAATGTTGGTTTTAGCCATACTGATGCTCATAGAGAGGTTGCTAAAATGAGAGAAACAGCGAAAGCCAGAATCCTCTTTGACAGCTTCATTGAACAGAATGAAATCTATGCTGGGCAAATTAGCAGCAGCCTGGGGCACTTCAGAAAGGATCTCATGATCCCCATTCTGGTGATGGTTAAAGAGCTGGAGAAAAAAGCAGATGAATGAATTAAATAAGTTTCAGCCCAGAGCCAAAACATGCTCCAGATGCACTTACATGGAAGAACATGAACCCAAAGATCCAGCATCAGTGAAATGCAAAATTTTTGGATGGCTAATCTCCAGGAATCTGGCAAAAACTCAGGCTGTGTGCAAAAAATGAAAGAAGAGAATGAGATATGGATAATGTTATTATTTGGAGCAATAGCTGGATTTTTATTGGCTTTTTTAATATTCGGAGGGATCCCATAAAGATGTGTTTTGTGAGCTCCCACATGGGAGAGCCCTCAGAGTTTTTCTGCAAACTCCACAAATACAGATTAACCAAATCAGAACTTGAAGAAAAACAGTGTCTAGAAAAAAGCTGCAAACATCTCACAGCCTGGAAATATGCAAAAAACAGATATAACAAATAAAGGAGGGAAAAACCATAAGAATTGAGATTGATGAGCAGCTGGAGAAACAGCTGAATAAAATCAAAGAGGAAAAGTGGATCAGTGGAAAAGGGCACACTGAAACAATAAGATATCTGGCTCAGAGATTTCAGGAATATGAAAGCCTGGAGGCTCTGATAAACAAAAGGCTCCTGGGCATAGAGGAGAAACTAGAGAACAGTATCCTAGCAGCCTTCAGAAAGATCATAAACAACATCCTCCAATAACCATCCAGTTAAGAGATCCCCAGCAGCTCTTAACTATCCAATTATTATCTCCATTTTCTCAGGATCCTCTCCTGGCATGGGGAGATATCTCTTTTTTTCAACCAATAAAAGGATGATAGAGCATCAGCTGGACGTCCACAAACAGCCAATAAAAGGATCAGGAGTTTTCCTGATCAGCATATTCTTTTTTAAATTGTTTCAATGCCTCATCAAAATACAAAAAGACCTTTTCTCCAGAATATCCTTTCATCACATACTCAGCAAAAATCTTCCTGAATCTTTCCTTAATCACTGAAACATTAATTTTACTTAGCCCCATGATCATTCACCTCCTTGTCTTTTTTGATTAGCTTTTTGATGAATCCTGGAGTTGATTTCAGCCCAGCAGTTTTCACCATCTTTTTGATAGGCACATCATCTCCAGCCTGGTAGCCATCCAGAATCCCTTTGAACATACCCACAGTTTCAGGATCCCCAGTGATATCATAGAGCTGCCAGCCTTTTCTCCCCATAGAAATCAGCTTTTTGGCGATCTTCAGCATCCCCAATCTTTTTCCTACCTTCATCTGAAACTGCTGGTTTTCCTCATCTTTTTTCAGCCAGATAGTTACAGTTTTTTGTTTCTTTTTTTGTTTCTTTCTTTTGAATCTCATCAGCTGTTCTCTCCTTAATCCTCTTCATCATTTTGTGTTTCTTCATGGAATTTATCAAGTGTTATCTGGGAGGGCTCTTTCAGAGATATCTCCACAACTTCTCCCAGTGGATAAAGCTGAAAGATCTGCCTCCCCAGATCTGGCATCTCAATATTAAGAGTGATCTTTTTGTTCATAGATTTCATCATAATTTTGAACTGTGGATCTGCATCTGCTTTCCTGGTTGTTTTGTGAGATTTAACGATTAGCCCATCAGTGTATCTCTCCATCAAATCACCTCCTTTTTCATTTCAACCCTCTTTGTTCACATTTTTCACTACAAAACCGATTCCAACTTGGAGGCATAGACTTTCCGCAATATTCACATTTCATTTTTCTCAACACTCTATGTTTTATTCCTTCTGGACATTTATTGTTGTCTGAACAAGTATCGCAATCATGGTTCTTGGCGCAAACGAATTTAGTAAGATATTTCTTCATTTTTATTTCGAACCTCTTTTTCTGCATCCTAGTTCTCCAGTAAAGATTTTTGGGTATTTTCAATTTCCTCCTTCATAAGCAGCAGCCAGCTGCTCAATTCAAAGATCCTGTTTGCTTTCTCTGGATGAGATTTGAGGAGAGCCATCACAGCCTTATGGTTCGTTTCGATGTCTTTAATCAGATTCTTTTTCAGGTTCATTGCATACACCTGGCATGGAGCCCACAGATCTCCACAATAATATTTTCGTCTTTAATGGGCATATAGCCCAGAGCTTTCATCTGGCTCCTGAAAACCTGACCATTGATGTTGAATTTCTTTTTCAGCTTTTTGCACATCCTGGTTTTCTGATCTTCAGAGAGGGCTTTCCAATCTCCCATAAGAAACAGGGCTGGAGTTTCTCCATCAGCTTCCCCTTTATGAGATAGTGGATTCTGGAGAGGAAATTCCAGGCTGCCCAGGGCATATTTCCATATTGAGTTTCTGGGATCTTTTGGATCCAGATGGGCTTTGCATCCACAGGGCACATAAGAATCCTGAATATTACAGATGCTCATTTTGGAAACTCCTGGATCAGCTTTCCTGGATATTCTGGTTTCAGGTTGTTTTTCATGAAAACTGGGATATCATATTCCCCAGCTCTGTGGAGGAGCCTATTAACCCAGCTGGGATACAGTTTCACTCTTTTGGATCCAGTGAGTTTCCCAATGATTATCCAATCAATTCCCTCCAGGCTCACATCAACAGGCAGAGCTCTCAGGAGTGGCTCAAAGCTCACAAATCTTATTCCAGCATGAACCTTTTTGATCTCCTCAATGTTTCTCCAATCCTGATCCTCATTGGTTACAGTGGCTCCCATCCAGAAGTTATCAGGATAAGGAATATCAGGGATCCTCTCTGGATTTTTTGTAAGAAACTGGAAAGTGTGAGGAACAGGGCAAAACCTGGCAGATGCAATCACCCAATCTCTCCAATTTTTTGGAGTCCAGGATGCAAATAGATCAGCAATGCTGCAAACAAAAATCTTAGCTGGTTTCTTACGTTTCCAGGGCTCATGTAACCGATCAGGATAGAAAGTGGGTTTGAATCCCCTGGGAAAGATCTTTTTGAACCTTTGAGATATTTTATATCCATAACAATACCAGCAGCCATGAAGGCAGCCAGTGACAGGATTCCAGCTGATCTCTGTCCACTCAATCTTTGTTCTGTTCATTCTGATTTCTCCCTTTTGAAAATCATGATTAATTTTCCTTTCAGATCCAGAACTTTAATCTCCAGAATAGGTTCCAGCTTTTTCAGATACTTTGGATCAGTTTTAATCTCCAAAACATCTCCTTTCCAGGATTCTCTGGGATTTTTCATTCAAATTCCTCCTCATCCCACTCAGCTGGATGTTCCACAGCCTCCTCAGTTTGCAGCTCCTCTGGAGTCTCCTCCTCAGTTACATTCTCAGTTGCTGCCTCTCCAAATTTTGGCTCTATTTGAGTCAATCCTAGAGGTTCAATCTTTTCCCCTGTCTTTTCTCCTGGTTTCCTGGGCTTTTTAGATTCAGTCTTTTTCTTAATTTCTGGCTTTTTCTGGGCAGCTGCCTTTCTGGCTTTCCTTTTTCTCCTGGGCTCAGGCTCCTCCTCTCCATTCAGGGCAGAATACACCAGAAGAATCACAGCCAG
>Ga0307378_10003107_pt1 | contig 24590 bp, 21 predicted proteins | sample UN1MG_FD_202238 | JGI IMG/M metagenome (GOLD analysis project Ga0307378, IMG submission 202238) | Soil microbial communities from Risofladan, Vaasa, Finland - UN-1 | ecosystem: Environmental > Terrestrial > Soil > Coastal area > Acid sulfate soil | place: Finland: Risofladan, Vaasa | collected...
CGAAGAATTTGATTCAGTGGTATCGTACTTTTCTCGTGGATGCGAGATTTGGATGGATTCGTACGGAGTCCGAGCTGGACACGACGATTAACGAGCTTGAGGAGGAGACGTTCCAGGACAAACCCGGGGACGAGCCCAAACACGAGAGGTAGCGCCCGGGATGTCGAAAACGTAAATTCAAGAATCGCCGTGACGGTCAGTTCAAACCATCCGTCGTACTGATAGTATATAGAGCGTCAAATAGGATCAGGAACTGTGGGAATGGCCTTGTCTGTGGCTGTTGTTTTAGTCTATGTATTACTGCTTACGTTCGTGGCCGTGCGCGCGCGGGCCGCTCATGAGTTCGAAGAGTTCTCGCTGGCCAAACGGGCGCTTCCGCTTGCGCTTGTTTTCGGCAGTCTGGCGGCGACCTATGTGGGCCCGGGCTTTTCGATCGGCTTCGTCGGGCGCGGGTTCAAAAGCGGATTCCTTTTTCTCGGTATAGGACTGGCCTATTCGATCCAGAACATCCTGGTCGGGCTTTTCGTTGCCCCCCGGCTCAGGGGTTTGAAAAACTGCCATACCCTGGGTGACGCGATAGGCCAGAAATACGACAAGAAGTGCCAGATTCTTGCCGGCATTATTTCCGTCGGTTTATGCGCCGGATTTTCTGCCGTGATGGCCAAGGCCGGCGGTGACGTATTGCGCGACGTATTCGGACTGCCGCACTGGTCATCTGTTTTCATAGTTGTCGCCGTGACGGCTTTGTACACAACATTCGGAGGATTGAGAGCGAGCGTCATAACCGACGCGTTTCAATTCAGCTCGTTTGCCATACTATTGCCGATTACGTTGTTATTCGTGCTGCTCTTCCATTTGAAGGGCGGAGCGGCAACTTTTTCCGGTCAGGCTTCGGCCGCAACGACAAACGGTTTGAGCGCGACATCGCCCATAGAAATTGTCGGCCTGTTGGCGGCCTTTTTGCTCGGGGAAACGCTCATACCTCCGTATGCGAACAGGGCCCTGGCATCCAGAACAACTCGCATCTCGCGAAACGGCTTTATCTTAGCGGGCCTTTTCAGCGTGTTCTGGTTCATGGTTATGATAGCGCTCGGGATTATGGCACGAAGTATCATTCCGACGGATACGGGCGAAGATTTCGTTCTGTTGAACCTGGTCAAATCAATCTTTCCCGCCGGAGGCTATGCGCTTTTGCTGGTGGTATTAGTATCCGTCGTTATGTCCAGCCTCGACTCGCTGCTGAATTCCGGCGCTGTGGCTTTCACTCAGGATATTGTCAAGCCGTTTGTGAAATTACAAGACAACTCCGCCTTGAACATCGGTCGAGCGGCGACGATTGTTATTGCATTAATCGCCGCGGTCGGTGCAGTGGCTGTCCCCAGTATCATCGGCGGTTTGCTTATCTGCTACACCATCTGGGCACCGGCGATTCTTCCTACCTTGATAATCGGTCTTTGGATTAAGAAGCCGCGTCCCCTTGCCGGAATATTGTCAATGGGTGTCGGAACGCTTGTTGCCGTAATGCTGTGGGTAATCTTCAAGCTCATCTTCCATTGGGCAATTGAGGTGCCTCCCATTATTATCCCGGCTCTTGCCTCGGCACTTGTGGCGTATGCCCTGGGACATTGGCTCGAAAGCGTTAAATCGGAAACGTAAGAAATGAAAATACTTGTAATTGTTCTTGTTATTGTTGGTGCCTTGTTTGCTATTGCCAGCGGCATTTGGGTTGCGATTGCGTTAGTCAATGTTATTTCTGAGCGTCGAGCTGCGCCTGAATCTGAATCACACGTTGTGCAGGACAAATCGGGAGTTTCCGGCTAAAACGCTGCAAATCGAGAATGCAGATGAAGAGTTGAGAATTCTGAACTCTAAATTGCTAACCAAATAAGTGCCCTCATCTGCGAAAACAAGATGCTTGCATCTAACATGCCTGGAAAACCAAACATCCACCAATGATCGAGGCCATAGCAGAAAATCACTCAAAGCCATATTATTCAGTTGTCGGGATGGAGGTCCTCAAGTAAAATAAAGGACTAATTCTTTATTTTATTTTCCAATTGCTGCGTGATTCGAACGAGAAAGGAAAAATGTTGATGAACAAACGATGTCTATTTTTCACAACGTTTGTATGCCTTTTGGTTATATCAAGCATATTATCAGTAGCGGAAGCTCAGCAGAGCGAACAAGAACGACAGGCCCGGCAAATCCTGGAGGCTGCGGACATCAAGGGCGGCCTGATCGTTCACTTCGGCTGCGGAGATGGGAAACTCACGGCTGCGCTGCGCACAAATAACAGCTACCTCGTTCATGGTCTGGATCCTGATGCAAAGAATGTCACAAAGGCACGGAATTATATCCAGTCGTTAAAACTTTATGGCAAAGTTACAGTCGAACAGTTCGGAGGTAGTCGCCTGCCTTACACCGACAACATGGTCAATCTCTTTTTGTCGGAAAACCCCGGCAGGGTCACGATGGATGAGGTCATGCGAGTCCTGGCTCCCGACGGTGCCGCATATATAAAGAAGAACGGTCAATGGGTTAAGACAGTCAAACCGCGTCCCAAGGAGATCGATGAGTGGACACACTTCCTCCACGACTCAACCAATAACGCCGTCGCTCATGACTCGGTTGTGTCAGTGCCATATCACATACAGTGGGTCGGCGAGCCCAAATGGGCCAGAAGTCACGACCATCTCGCCAGTGTCAGCGCGGTGGTTTCATCCGGCGGACGGTTATTCTACATCGCTGACGAGGGGCCGACCGCTTCGGTCGCATTGCCGGCTAATTGGTTCCTTGTCGCCAGAGATGCATTCAATGGAGTGCTATTATGGAAACGTCCGATCGGACCCTGGGAGGGACATCTCAGGGGTTTTCGCAGCGGCCCAACTGAGCTGCCGCGAAGGCTGGTCGCCGTCAACGACCGCGTGTACGTCACTACTGGTTACGGCAAGCCGGTTAGTGCTCTTGATGCGGCTACGGGCCGGATAGTTAAAACGTATGAAGAAACCGACAACACCCTCGAAATTATCTGCCATGAGGGCACCTTGTTCCTGGTGGTCGGAGACCCTGCTCAGTCCATTACTATCGACGAGAAGATTGGTGAGTGGTGGTGGTGGCCTATACAGGCGATGACAATGCCCCGCAAGCATATCCGGGCGATCCGGGCCGAAACAGGTGAGCTTTTATGGAAGAAGTCTGATGGGGACACCTTTGAAATGATGCCGACGACTCTTGCCGCAGGAGGCGGTCGCGTTTTCTTCCAGAGCTCCAAGGAGTTAATCTGCCTGGAAGCGAATTCCGGCAGTGAATTCTGGCGTGCGGCCCGACCCGTCAGCCTCAATCGGTTCGGGTGGTCGACTCCCACGCTCGTTGTCCATAACGATGTTGTGTTGTCCGCCGATCGCGCCGTCACCGCTCAGAATCAGGGCGAATCCACCGAACCCGGAAAGGTCCAATGGCTTGTCAACAGCAAAGGCGGTGAATCTCCGGTCGGAGAATTAATCGCCTTTTCTGCGAAGACCGGCCAAAAACTTTGGGCCTGTGAGTGTCGCGAAACATACAATTCACCGGTGGATGTTCTTGTTGCCGGCGGACTTGTCTGGACCGGGAACCTCGTGCGGGCTTCGGACCCGGGCATCACCGAGGCACGTGACCTGCTGACGGGCGAGATTATAAAGAGGCGCCCGCCGGACAAAGAATTTTTCACACCTGGAATGGGACATCACCGGTGCTACCGGAACAAGGCAACCGACCGGTATCTTCTGCTCGGCAGGGCGGGAGTTGAGTTCCTTGAGCTGGACTCCGGGAAGGCCATCCCAAACCATTGGGTTCGCGGCGCCTGCCAGTATGGAATCATGCCCTGTAACGGATTGCTATATGCCCCGCCTCATTCCTGTGCGTGCTTTATCACGGCCAAGCTCAACGGGTTCAATGCCCTGGCCCCGCAGCGAAAATCCGGATTAAGCAGAGCAGGCCTGTCAGACCGTGGCCGTCTCGAACGTGGCCCGGCGTACGGTAAAAACTACAATCGAAAATCGAAAGCCGAAGATCAACAGGACTGGCCGACATATCGACACGATGCGGCACGCAGCGGTTATACAAAGTCACCTGTCCCTGCGACTCTGAAATGTACGTGGCAGGTGCAGCCCGGCGGTAAGCTCACCAGTCCCGTGATTGTCGCTGGAAAGCTCTTCGTTGCATCGCAGGAAACGCACACCATCCATGTCCTGGACATAAATAACGGCAAAACGATTTGGAATTATACAGCAGCAGGGAGAGTGGATTCGCCACCTACGATCTATAAAGGGCTGGCGTTTTTCGGCTCGGCGGACGGCTGGGTCTATTGTCTTGCCGCCTCCGACGGCAGGCTTGTCTGGCGTTTTCGAGCAGCACCCGAAGAACGACGCGTAGTTGCCTATGGACAATTGGAATCGGTATGGCCGGTTCACGGCAGTGTCCTGGTCAAGGACGATACTATATACTTCGCTGCCGGAAGGTCGTCCTATATCGACGGGGGCATCTATCTGTTTCGGCTCAATCCGGAGACGGGCAAGGTGCTCTCGGAAACATGCATTAACGATTGCGATCCTGATAACGCAGCTAAGCTCAAAGGTACAATCCGAGGCCCTAACATGCCGGGAGCACTTCCGGATGTTCTCTCAAGTGATGGGACATTCGTTTACATGCGACATAAGAGATTTGACCGAAACGGCATCGAGCAGGAGCAAAACATACCGCACCTGTACAGTCCGGCGGGCTTTCTTGATGATTCCTGGTGGCATCGAACGTATTGGATGATGGGAACGATTATGAGTTCCGGCTATGGGGGATGGCCTCGCGTTGGTAATGTTGTACCATCCGGCAGACTGCTTGTATTCGATGCCTCGAATATCTATGGATTCGGGCGCAACCAGTACGACACACACGGCAGTCACATAGGCCTGGGCAAGGCGCACTTTCGCCTTTTCGCTGCAAGCCGTGAACCACTTAGCGTTGACAAAACTACAGGAAAGACCACAAACAAGAAGAAGCCTGACGACGGGATTCCCGTCAAGTCCACAGTAAAATATCAATGGTCTGAGCAAATACCGCTAATAGTGCGGGCAATGGTTCTGGCAGACAAGACCCTCTTTCTGGCCGGCCCACAGGGTGGTGACACCGAGGGACCCGATAACCTGGCGGCCCTGGAAATAGACAAAGGTGGCTTGCTCCTCGCCGTCTCACCCGAAGATGGTAAGACGCTGGCTGAATACAAACTCGATTCACAACCTGTTTTCGACGGAATGGCTGCAGCGAACAGTCGCTTGTATCTTGCAACCAAAGGTGGTAAAATACTGTGTTTTGATGAACAATAAGGTATTCGATATCGTAAATAAATAAATGCAGGAAAAACTAAATGTCAATATATTTGGAAGAATAGATATGAAAAAGCACTTGACTATGATGATAATGTTGGGTTTTCTGATTCTTTTGCCACAGTCTGCTTTTGCCTGCGCCGTACCGGTTTTTCGCTATGCTCTGGAGAGGTGGGTCCCGGACTATTACGAAGCGGTGCTGATCCACAAAGGTAAAATAGCGGAGGATGATCCCGCGGCTTCGCTTTTGCGAGACAAGACGGAAGAATTCCTGAATTTACAAATTTCTGAAATAGATATTGAATCTTCTACAGAGGACGAAATTAAAGGCCTTTTAGGTGATAAAGTCCCGGCAACTCTGCCGGCTATTGCCCTGTGGTATCCATGGCAAAAAGGTCGGGCCGCTCCTTTTTGGATCGGCGAGTTTAATACCTCGACCGTGGAGGCATTGGCTCAGTCCCCGGTGCGCAGTCAGTTGGGTGAGCGGCTGACTAAAGGACAGTCAGGAGTGTGGGTTTTCCTTGAATCGGGCAATGCTGATAAAGACAAGGCATCGCTTGAGCTGCTCAAACAGGTGCTTGAAGAGGCAACTAAGGAACTAAAGGAAATGGAGTCGTTCGTTGACGAATCAGAGGTTCCCGGGGTCACGTACGAATTTTCAGTTGTGTCGGTGTCACGCTCTAATCCGCAGGAAGAAATTCTGCGAACTATGCTGTTGAACAGCGAGCCGGATCTCCAAGAGTACAAAGATGAGCCGGTAGTGTTTCCTGTTTTCGGGCGGGGACGTTCCCTTTATGCGCTCGTTGCTGCTGGTATAAGCGCTGATAATATTCGGGAAACAATCGCCTTTTTAACGGGGCCCTGTGGCTGCGAAATCAAAATGCTGAATCCCGGCGTGGACCTTCTTATGGCAGTAGATTGGGACACAGCCGTGATGAAGTTTTACGAGAAGTTCTACGAGGAATACTACCAGATGGAAGAACCTCAACCGGAACTAACGAGTGTTTTTCCGGAAGAACCGGCTGACGCGAAACTAAAGATAGAAGATTCACAACTGAAAACGCAAGACAAGGTAGCTGGAAATGAGATAAGCTCCATGGGTTTGGACTCGGATAATGGCCTGATCAATGCCACCGACGAGCAGGCAAAGGCGGTCGAAGGCAAAGAACGAAAGCTCCGTGGATTCGGTGTTGTGGGTACAACTGCAGTGTCTCTGGGAGGCATTCTGCTGGCTGTTGTTTTGGGCACTCTGGCTGTTAGTCGGCTCAAGAAGGGGCATCCATGACAATCTGGAAATTGTTAATACGCGAAATACTTCATCGTAAAGTTAATTTCGGGCTGGGTGTGTTGTCGGTGATGGTTGCGATTGGTTCGCTTATCGGGTCTGTCACACTCCTGCGAATTCATGATATACACACGGATCAGATCCTCGAGCAGAAAGAGGCCGAGCTGGGCAAGAGAATGGATGGACTGAAAGACGACACCCGAAAGGCGATGCTGAAGCTCGGTTTCAACGTAGTTATCTTGCCGAAAGACCAGAACCTGGGCGATTGGTATTCAGACGATTACGCATCAAAATATATGCCCGAAGAATACGTGCATCGCCTGGCGGATTCCGGAGTCGTTACGGTTCGTCATTTTCTTCCCAGCCTGCAGCAAAAGATCGAGTGGCCCGAATACAAGCGCAAAATAATCCTGGTCGGAGCTCGCGGCGAGGTCCCGAATATGCACAAGAATCCGGTCAAGCCGATGGTGCAGCCGGTACCGCCCGGAACGATCAGCCTGGGCTATGAGCTGCATCGAAGCATGGACCTTAAGGTTGGTGACACAGTCGAGCTGATGGGCAGGCAGTTCAAAGTGCACGCCTGTCACGAAGAGCGTGGTAACAAGGACGATATCACGGCCTGGATATACCTGGCCGAAGCCCAGGAGCTGTTGGATAAGGAGGGTAAGATCAACGCGATCCTGGCGCTTGAGTGCCTTTGTACTACCGATGCGTTGCCGCAGATACGCCGGGAAATAGCGGGAATTTTACCCGAAACACAGGTTATCGAACGTGGCTCTAGTGCCATCGCTCGTGCCGAAGCCCGTACTAAAGTCGAGGAACAGGCACGAATATCTGTGGAAAAAGAAAAAATCGCCCGGGAAGACCTGCGGGCGGCCCGGGAAGGCCTGGCGTCCATACTGACGCCTGTGGTTGTAACGGCTTGTGTAGTGTGGGTCGCGGTGTTGGGATTTACGAATGTACGTGCCCGCCGTGTTGAAATAGGTATTCTTCGTGCACTTGGAGTCTCTGCCAAACGTATCCTGATTATGTTCCTGTCCAGGCATGTTCTGGTCGGTGTAATTGGTGGGGTGCTTGGCTTTGTCGCCGGGACGTTGTCAGCGGTTTACTTCGATGCGGCCCGCGATAGCGCACCCTTTGCTTCGCTTTTGCACAGCAAAACGACGGGCTGGTTACTCCTGGCTTCCGTCGCAGGTGCTGCCGCCCTTGCAGTCATTGCCGGGTGGATTCCTACTATGTTGGCAACTCGACAGGATCCGGCAGATGTTTTAAGAATTGAAAATTAAGAAAATATGCTTGAATTCAGGAATGTCAGCAAATATTTTGAAGGCCCGGAAGGCAAGTTAACGGCTCTGAATGGAGTCTCACTGTCCGTCAAACCGGGGGAATTATTGGCCGTGCGAGGTGCGAGCGGTTGTGGAAAAACAACATTGTTGTTGACTGCCGGCGGTCTTCTCAGACCCGACGCCGGACAAGTCAGCCTTGATGGTCAGGACCCCTATGAATCGGGACCTGAGCAGCGCAGCAAGCTGCGTGCACGCATGATTGGCTTCGTATTTCAGCAGTTCCACCTGATTCCGTACCTGACGGTTCGGCAGAACATATTAGTGGCTTCGCTGGCAGTGCCGGCGAAAGAGGCTTCCGAAAGAGCGGAGGAGCTCATTAGCCATTTTGGGCTGGATAATCGCGCCGACCATGTGCCTGCCCAGCTCAGCACCGGCGAGAGGCAGCGTACGGCACTGGCTCGTGCTATATTGAATCGGCCGAAAGTCATACTGGCAGATGAACCCACGGGAAATCTGGACGAAGATAATGCACAGATCGTGTTCGGCTATCTCAGCCAATATGTCAACGATGGCGGATGTGTGCTGCTTGTCACTCACGATGCCAGGGCAGCCGCACATGCCACCCGCACATTGCAGATGAGCCAGGGACAGCTCATTGAGTAGGGCTAATGTCCTCCTGTGAAGAGATAAAGAGACCCTAAGGTGAGGGTGGAGTTTTATAAGCTCCGATTTGACAAAGCTGATAATAAAAGTTCTTAGAGGGCATAACCTAAAATTAATGCAAATCATTCCTGTTCAATCACATGAAACACTTATGGCCCGGTTTCAGACCGGGCTTGACTCGGATGCTTTCGAGCAAATCGTTTCTTCTTATATGAGCCCCGCTCTGGCAGTGGCACGGCAAATTCTTTCGGATTACGCTCTCGCGGAAGATGCCGTTCAGGAGTCATTCCTTCGGGTGATTCGCAAGCGGGATCAGTACATACCCGGCAGCCCCTTTTCGTCCTGGTTCTACACTATTGTTCGAAACGTGTGTGTAGATATGCTTCGTAAGTGCGCTCGGGAGAAAGAGGCGATTAAGGAAATTACCACCAGGTGCGAGCCTGATATGCTGCATACTGACTCACCTGCCTCTGCATCTCACGACACAGGTTGTGACGGCAGGTCGGAAATCACGAAATTATTAGACGTCCTGGCGCGTGGTGATCGAGATGTGCTGGTACTGCGAATTGTCCACGGTTTAAGATTCCGTGATGTCGCGGCCGCACTTGGTATTTCCGAGGAAGCCGCAAAAAAACGGGCTCAACGCGCTTTAAGGCGGCTACGCGCAAATATCTGTGATTCGGAAAGTTCCACAGGCAAATTGTCAGTTGCGATTTGAATCCCACAAATAGTGCACCTGTCGTATCTGAGGCAATTCTTTTTTTATAGGCATGTCCCCAAATCATTCCGTCAAACGTATTGGATATTAATGGGAGCTAAAAAAAATATGAACTGTGCTCAAGTCAATCAGAAAATCGAATTATTCGTGCTCGGCGAACTGCCCAAATCGGAGCAGGTCGCGATAACGGCACATATCGCAACCTGCCCGGCCTGTAGTGCTGCTGAGGCCGAGTATCGCTTGCTGGTTACCAAGATTAAAGAATCCACTCAGCCGGATTCGACCAGGTTTGATTTCGCCAGAGGTCTTCATTCGGCAGTTAAAACGGAAATCCGTTCCATAGCCCTTCGCTCATTGGCACGGCGAATAATTACCATAACCGGGTCAGTGGCAGCATGTTTATTGTTCGCGTTTGCAATCCGTCACGTATGGATTTCTTCCGATAGCAGGGTGGAATCTGTATTAGTAAAAAATCCTTCCACAGAACCACTCGTTGAGGCAACATTAGTTCCTGATGCACCATCTGTCTTGGAGGCGTGGCAACATAGAGGCGCCCTCTCGGTACCCGGGTCGATGGCCGACGGAGTTATAGTTCACGGACAAAACATGTATCTGCTGCAGGAACATGGCCGGAATTCGACCAGCTCAGTCCAGCCGGGGACCTATGTGGCGGCACTTGATATAAAGACCGGTAAGCAGAAATGGCTGTCAGATATTCAAAGTTGCGGTTACCTTTTGGCAGATGATTTGCATCTCTATTGTCTGGCGCCGAGCGGTGCCGGGAAATCCGACCTTGTTGCACTCGATGCGGCTAATGGCAAAACACTGTGGAAATATCCGCAACAAAATCCTGAGCCTCTGCAGAGCCCGTGTCGTCCAGCCCTGCTTCCCACGGGCCGTATCTGCTGGACCACTAATAAGACCGTTCATATGCTTAGCTGCGCCAATGGCAAACCACTCTGGACCCGTCCGATTCCTGATGGTGGCTTGTTATCCGCAGCGACAGTAGTGAATAAAAACCTCTATGTCGCGAATGCCATCGGGCTCTATTGCCTGGATGTTACAACAGGCCACGAGTCCTGGAAACTGGCATTTGACGACGTTATTTCCAGTCGGGGCAGACCGTTACTGGCTGCGGCAGACGGAGAAATTTATACGTCCCTGAGCTTTGGCTTTAGTACCAGCCGGCTGCTCTGTGTGGATATTACAAGACAAAAGGCGCTTTGGTCCAAGGTCGTAACTCATGTTAGTCATCTGTATGCTATCGACGATACTCTCTATCTCCGCGATCAAAACATTCAGGCACTGGATGGTACAACGGGACGGTTGCTTTGGACCTGTCCGGCCACGGGATGTAATCCCGTCACTTATGCCGAAGGGATGGCCTATTTTGTTGATTCAAGTAATCAAGGACGCCTGGTGGCCTTGAACAGGTACACCGGCTCTAAGGTGTGGGAGCTGGCTGGGTTGAAGTCCTGCAACGCGTTTATCAAGGTAGATAGCACCGGCTTCATTAAGAGCCCTGACGGTGTCGTTTACGCGATTATTTTCAAGGGATAGACGGACTTTTATGGCAGACTTTACAGTGCGAAAGACTGGAGCTTTTTTAGTCGTGGGATCGGTGAGCACGGCAGTTGATGATACAAAATCCTTAAAAGGGAGATTAGTTTGATGAATGGACTATTACGGTGTTTTTATTTGGTCGCTCTAACGCTGCTATTATGCGGAGCGGGCTGTTTCAACGGCAATTCCCTGCCATCAGCTTCGGGTGAAAAATATACGGAGCAAAGTGCCCTTGGGATGATAAAGACCAGTCGGGGAAGACTGGCGCCTGTATATGCTCCGTTGGCTGAGCAAATTGTTGAAGATTTCGACCTGCGCCAAAAAGAGGGTATAGGTATCGACCTTGGAAGTGGCCCGGGAATCCTCATTATCGAACTGTGCAAGCATACGCAACTCCATTGGATAAATGCCGATATCAACCCGCATTTCTTTCCACATTTTTACAGGCAGGCACAACAGCGAGGTTTTGGGCATCGCGTCAGCGCCGTATTAGCCGATGCCCTCGCCCTTCCTTTTCGCGATAACTATGCGGATATAATTGTCTCCAGAGGCTCTTTCCATTTTTGGAAAGACAAGACTGGGGCTTTCAGCGAGATATATCGCGTGCTCAAACCCGGGGCTGTGGCCTACATCGGACGCGGTTTCTCGAGAAACCTGCCTGTTGCAACGGCAAAAAAGATACGCTCGAACCGGTCTGGGAAATTGAAATATGATGTAGACCAGACAGCCGAAGACCTAAGCCATATTATGAACGTTCTGGGAATCAAAGAATACAAAATTCACAGACCAACCCCTCCCGGCATTGAAAACGTGAATTACGGAATTTGGATTGAATTTCATAAGTCCAGAGGCGATAAGGGCGAGCAATAAGATCGAGGATTTCAGTAGAATGAGAGAAAACAATAAAGTAAAAGGCGGTTTCACTCTTATCGAGTTATTAGTGGTAATCTCTATTATCGCTTTGCTTATGGCTGTGCTTTTGCCGGCCCTTGGACGGGCTCGGGAACTTGGCCGAAGAGCGGTGTGTATGGCAAATGTGCGACGGTTGGCTATCTCTATCAGGCTTTATGCAGACAACTATGATGGCAAACTGCCCCCCGACAGGCTCAGGAAAGCTACTGATTATATAGAGGTTGGTCCATATAAACGCTTCATGCCAAGATGGATTTGGTTTCTGAATGAAGGAATGGGTTTTGTTATCAATCCGTATAAGTATGAAACGGAGGAACAGTTTAATACAGCACTTCAGATGGATAATGACTACTTTATGTGCCCATCGCTGAAGCATTATGAATACGCACGCAGCATACGTAATGGTGCGTATGGCTATAACTTTCAATATCTTGGCAATAGCAGGCCGAATCCGGAACAGACAGGTTACGCTAATTACCCGGTCTGGTTGTCAAAGATCAAATCTCCTGCTCAAACAGTTGCATTCTGTGACAGTCGGGGTGCGGACGTTCCGCACGGCTTACATGCGTATTTGGTTGATCCCCCTAAGATGGCATTTAGCAAGGGGTCCAGGGATTTTGCACCGAAAAGCGCATCAGTCGGACCACTGAAATATTCTCCAGCGGATGCCAGACATACCGGCGTGGTTAATGTTGCATTCCTGGACGGTCATGCCGAGGCGATGACCTATGAAGAACTCGGATACGAAATCGATCCGGCCACAAAGCGGCCGGTTGAGAAGGCCCTGACCGACATTGGAGGCCCGGGTAACAATCGACTCTGGACCGGTACAGGGAGGGATGAGCCGCCTATTTGATGTAAAAAAAATATCGCAGGCTGGATGATGTCGGCAAACAGCGTGTTGGCGATATTATTACTTCTCGCAGGTTTTCAATGAGGTATCATTTGGTGCAGTTTTCGCTAAACAATAAAGGATAAGATGTATAATTTTAAGAAGGAGATATTAAGCAAATGCCAGGAAAACAGTATTGTTCCCCCAATATAGTCTTATTTCTACTGCTAATCGGCGTATTTTGTGCTGTGGTCATGGTCGGTTGCGGCAATAAAGAGGCGGAAGAGAAGCCCAGAGAACTTGTGATTCTATGCGGCAGTTCATTCCCTCAACCAATCGAAAAGTTATATTCGCAGTTCACCGCCCAAACAGGCATTAAAATTACTATGACGATTGCCGGCAGTGAGGACTTTTTGCCTCTGGTCAAAGCCGGCCAAAAGGGCGATATCCTTGTTACCCACGACCCGTTCCTGGATTACGTTGCTGATGCCAACGCCCTGGCGGATTATGTCCACGTAGGCTTTGTGGCACCTGTGCTCGCAGTACAGAAGGGTAATCCCAAGGGCATTAAAAGCATAGCGGATTTGACCCGCCCTGGTCTGAAAGTTGCCCTGACCGACCCTCAGTATTCCACGTGCGGCGAAATGGTCTTTGCGCTTTTGGATAAGAAGAGCATAAAAGAGGCTGTGATGAAAAACGTCGAAAACCGCCTGACCAAAGGGCACAGCAATTTGGGGAACTTCCTGAAGACTCAGGCGGTTGATGCAGTCATTATGTGGAATGGCGTGGCCCATACTTTCAGGGACAGCCTGGAAGTGGTTCGGACACCTTACGAATACGATGAGGAAATCCGCGTGCATATTATTGGCCTGAGCTATACCAAACAAGCCGAAGCGCTCAAACAATTTATTGAATTCACCAGAACCAGAGGCCCCGAGATTTTCGCTGAGTATGGTTATGTAAAGTAACTTACTCGGTAATGATAGAATTGGAGTATAAAGTGAAGAAGCTCATATTTTATGTAACTGTTGTTATTACCGTTTTGCTATTCGGCTGTAAGGCTGAAAAGCCGGGAAAATCTGATTCCAAAGCCGAGGAACTGTTACTCTATTGTGGTGCCGGTATCCGTCCGCCTGTGGATGAATTAGTCGAGATTTTCGAACGTGAGTATGGTGTTAAAATTGCTCCTGATTATGCCGGCAGCGAGGTGCTCTTATCGAAGATAAAAATTGCCCGTCGGGGCGATCTCTATATGCCGGGTGACAAGCACTATGTTGAACAAGCCGCCCGAGAAAATATGGTTCTTTCCCAGCGTTCGGTTTGCTACTGGATCCCGACTATCCTTGTACAGAAGGGCAATCCAAAAAAAATCTACGGATTAGAAGACCTTCTTAGGCCAGGTATAAAGTTGGGTCTTGGTGATCCGGACGCATGTGCTATAGGCAGAACATCCCAGCAGGTATTCACCATGAACAACATCGTATGGGAGGACGTAAAAAAACAACTGGTATTTCAATCGCTGACTGTTAATGAGTTGGGCTTGCAAATACAGGCCAAATCGCTCGACGCTGTTATTGTTTGGGATGCAATGGCCAAATATTACAGCGAGCATGGAACAGAGGTTCCTATTCCTGTGGAAAAAAATGTGATTTCCACTGTGGATGTGGGCGTGCTGAAGTTCACCAAGCACGCGGAAACGGCAGAAAAGTTTGTGGATTTCCTTGTTTCTGAGCAGGGTCGAGGGATTTTTGAGAAATATGACTACCGGACCACACCTTTGGAATAAAAGCCTTTAACCTGTAATTTATATCAATCTCAGTTAATTAGAGCCGATTATATATTTCCGTAAGCACCACGGACAGTACAAGAGTTTTAGCTTTCATCTGCCATATCGGCTCAAACTAAATGGAATTATTATTAGAGGCAATTAAACTTCTTCAAAATAACTTTGGCCCAAACAGGCTTCTATAGGGCAATCTGACTGATTGTAGAGCGTCGTGCAATTATTTTATCGCAAAAAGCAATGAGGGCGGCTATAATGCTCGCCGTAAAGAGCAGCATTGGGGCCGTGGTAAATATTTTGGAGTTTTAGTTATGATAAGTCAGTTAGGTAATCCCTGGTGGTTTTATGTTTTACTGGGTGTTGCTGCAGGTGTGCTCAGTGGTGTTATGGGAGTAGGCAGCGGGATTATACTTGTACCCACACTTGTACTGTTTTGTAGTTTTGGGCAGAAAAGCGCCCAGGGTATGTCCTTGGCTGTCATGGTACCTATGGCACTGGTCGGGGCGCTGCGATACTGGAAGATTCCCAATATCGAAATGAGCATATCGGTTATAGGACTTATTGTATGCGGTGCTTTGATTGGTGCATTAGTCGGTACGGAATTGGCTGGTCGGCTCCCGAACCATATATTAAGGAAAGTATTCGCGGCCGTTCTGATAATAGCTGCCGTGAGGATGTTTACGACTTCGGCAAGACCAAAACAAAGGGGTCTTGATAACAATTCGGTAGAACAAAAAAGTATTAGTTCAGTTAATAACGGAGACATACAGAATGAGTCAAAAATCTAACAACGGGATTGTACGTATTTTCAGTGCCAGGGCGTGTGCGGCGCCTTTGGAAAAAGCCGCTGAGTTGTTTGAGAAACAAACGGGTATCCACATAGAAATCAGCGTTTGCAGCCGCCATTGTGCCCAACCGGTTGCCGAAGAGGCCACCGGAGAAACCGGAGGTGATGATTTTCTGTTAGAAATTTCAGATGCCGGTATACACGACCTTGCCATATCAGGAGCCGAATACCTGCTTGATGATGGAGAGGTAAGAGGAATTGTGCAAAAGCATCAGCGGCGCACAATTGCCAACCGTGTTTCAGCTATTATTGTGCCTGCGGGCAATCCCAAGAATATCCAGAGCATTGAAGATATGGCCAAACCCGGTGTGCGTGTGGGTGTGTCGGTCATTGATTGTTTGAAAGGATTGTGGGAGGATATCTCCGGCCGGTTGGGGCTTTTAGATAAAATTCGAAGAAACATTAGTTATTACGCTAACGGCTGTATCGCTATTGTAGAAGCGGTTGCAACCGATCAGATTGATGCGGCATTCGGTTGGGGGGCTTTTAAACATTTGGAGCCGGACAGAATAGAAATCGTTGAAATGCCCAAAGAACAACAGGTGTCTCGGGGAACGGGTGTTGGACTATTGTCTTTTGCAAAGAATACTGAGGCAGCAACACAGTTTATGGATTTCCTGGCATCTCCGGAATCACGTCGGTTCTACGAAGAATATGGATGGAGTATTACTGAAAGTTAAGTCCCGGAGCTTTGACATTTGATGAGGACTAAATCGCTGTATTTGTCCACCTGATAATCCATTAGCTCAGGACGAATATTACTTCCCGGGATAATAATCGAGATTCGATATTATGGTTTTTCTGGAGAACTTCTACGAAGTCTTGCTCCTGGTTCATTTGCTGGCCGCAATTGTTCTTGTTGGCAGTATGACCCATAACCTGCTCATAGTAATCGGTTATATACGCGGTAAATTCGGTCGGCAAAAACTCGAATGGTTCTATGTCAGAGTGTCTTTGTGGGCCTATATAATTGTATATGTCCTCGGCGCGTTGATTTATCCTGCCTATGGGGCTCGCATCCGCCAACCTTATTTTGACCAGCAATTGCGCTGGGCCACCGGGTTATTTGAGGTTAAGGAACATTGGGGCTCTATAGGACTGGCAATGCTCATGGTATATTACTTTCTGCGTAAACACTTTAAGCCGGCCGAAGAAAAAGACAAGCTCTTCCTTTACATACCGCTTTGTTTGCTGTTGAATGTAATCCTGTGGTACAAGGTTATCACCGGATGCTATCTGACACTTCTGAAGGGGTCCTGGTAATGAGGAAATCAGACATCAATTACATCGTCTGTTCTGTTTTTGCGTCTATGACTGCCTTTTTCTACTGCTCTGCTACGTGGTTTAACATTAAACTGCCGCACTATTATCCTTTGGAACATACCTGGAAGTGGATCAAAGAAGAGGGCGTTCCTTCACAGGGCTGGTATTCAAAACAGGCTTTTGCCTTTTTGGCGTCAGGTATTTTTACTCTGGTTGTGTACCTTATTCTCAAGCGAAACGTCAATATCGAAACAAGCCTGAAGCCGTCTGTGATTAGAATACTTGGGATATTTGTAACGCTCATTTTAATAAGCTGTATGGGATATATACTGTATTATGAATTTGACAAATGGGGCGTTTTTACGGCTATGGGTCTGCAATGAAGGCAGTTGTGAACACTCCAGTAAGAGGTTGGCGCGACCGGGTATTTTCTGCAGCGGCATTTTTTTTTGTGGCTGTCTTTGTTACCTTCGTATTGACGCTGATTGTGACAGATATCTTTTACGTGGATAGAAAGGCCGTAGCAACAATTCTGACCTCCAAATTTATCCGCCATGCGCTCTGGATGAGCATCTGGACCAGTTGTACTACGACCTTGATAGCCTTGTTCTTTGCGGTACCTATGGGATACGCCTTGAGCCGCTTGCGATTTCCCGGCCAAATTCTGGTCGATGCCATTGTGGATTTGCCGATAGTGTTTCCTCCATTGGTCGCCGGTCTTACATTACTGGTGTTCTTTTCACAAACGAGTCCCGGCCGATGGATACAGGAGGACCTGGGTATCGAGTTTGTTTTTCAGCCCAAAGGCATAGTATTATGTCAGTTTGTTGCTGCTGCCAGTTTTGCTATCCGTTCAGCAAAAACTGCCTTCGATGACGTTGATCAGCGTTATGAGAATGTAGCCCTGACCTTAGGTTGCACTCAATGGAGTAGTTTTTGCAGGGTTTCTCTGCCGTTGGCTCGAAATGGTATTATTGCCGGCGGCATTGTAACCTGGGCGCGGGCGTTTGGGCTTTTTGGGCCATTGATGATCTTTGTCGGTTCATTCCGCGGCCGAACCGAAGTGTTAAGCACCACCATATTTCTTGAACAATCAGTCGGTAATCTTGAAGTAGCGCTGGCAATAGCATTGCTGCTAATCTTTGTTGCGTTGATTGCCGTAACAAGCATTCGTCTTGTCGGAGGTTCATCTCTGGTGAAATTATGATTCGTACTGAAGAAATTTCTTTTCGTATTGGCTCATTTCACTTGCAGCGATTAAGCTTCGACATAGCAAAGGGAGAATATTTTATCATGTTAGGGCCGCCGGGCTCGGGTAAGACCATCTTTCTGGAGTGCCTCTGTGGCCTTAAAAAAATCTGTTCAGGACGTATATATATCGACGGATGTGATGTGACCGATCTCGAGCCTCGAGTTCGAGGTATAGGATATGTGCCCCAGGACTTCGCCCTTTTTCCGCACCTTTCTGTCGAGAGGAACATTGCCTTTGGCTTGTGCATCCACGGTTATGAAGAGGCGAAAGTCACTGAAACTGCAGATTTGCTGGGAATCAGGCATCTGTTATCGCGCAGAATCGGCGGTCTTAGCGGCGGCGAAAAACAACGAGTTGCCCTGGCGCGAGCCTTGGTCCTTGAGCCGAAAATTTTACTTCTGGATGAACCTGTATGCGCACTGGATGAAGTGACACGGCAGGAGGTATGCGCGCAACTGTTAAGCATTCAACGCCGGCTGGGCCTGACTACCGTCCATGTGAGCCATAATCTCGAAGAGGCGTTTTCTGTAGCGGATCGAGCTGCCATATTGAATAAAGGTATCCTGCAACAACAAGGCTCTCTGGATGAGTTGCTGCAAAAGCCTAACAGCGAGTTTGTTGCGCGTTTTATGCGACGCGATAAACATCTTTTATCCAGACGTAATAAACCAGAGCCCCGGGAGCCTCTTAATCCGGATAAAAGTCGGTGACGTTTAATCGCGGATACCCGGCCGGGCAGTAGTTCCAATTTGCGATTTTGAACCTGGCAGATTGATCAGGCTTCCTGCAGAGGTTTTAACGTATCGGGTGCCCGAACTTTGTCGCGTCGGAGCATAGCCTTCGTTACCATCTGATTCAAGGCGTGACTTGTAGACTGGAAAAAACAATATCCGCAACTTTAATGCGAATGGGCTTCGTAGTTCCGTCATCGTCGGGATGGACTCTGTTGGTTAGAATAATTATAAAGGTTTTGCTCGCCGGGTCGCATACGATTGATGTGCCCGTATAGCCGGTATGGCAGAATGCTTCTTCCGGGCCATAAGAGCCTTTCACCCATGCGTAGGTCGAATTCACATCGAAACCGCAGGCCCGCCCGTGCATCCGTTCGGCGGTCAGCAGAGTTACCGCTTCGGGACTGAGAATCTTTTTGCCGTGCCACTTGCCGCCGTTGAGCAGCATCCGGCAGTAAATAGATAGATCATAGGCGTTGGAAAACAGCCCCGCATTACCCGACAGGCCCGCCATCAACATGGCCAGAGGATCGTGGACGGTGCCCCGAAGCGGCCGGCCGTCTATAACTTCGGTCGCGGCGATGTCCCGCTCCCGGACCTCAGGCGGATTGAATGTGGTGTCTTTCATGCCGAGCGGTGCGAAAATATTCTCTCTGCTGAAATCGCCGATGTTTTGTCCGCTAACTTTCTCGATGATTTTTGCAAGAGTGATATAGCCCAGGCAACTGTAGCGAAATTCTTCGCCGGGCTTGCTGACGGCTTCCAACGCACATATCTTCTCAATCACCTTTTCCGGACACGGACTGCCGAATTGCTCCTTAAGCTTGTCGGCGTTCGTATAAGCCGGCAGTCCCGAAGTGTGGGTCAGGAGATGCTCGATTCGTATATCCTCCTTGCCGTTGCAGGCGAAGGCCGGCAGATATTTGCTCACATAATCATCCAGCCCGATTGCCTTGCGATCTCTTAGAATCATAATCGAAGTCGCTGTGGCAATAGGTTTGGTCAAAGATGCCAGGTCGAAAATCGTATTCCTGCCGGCTGGTTCCTCACATGGATCGATCATTTTATTACCGAACGCCTGCCAGTACACGATTTCATCCTGTTGTCCGACGAGCACCACGGCACCGGGGAAGTTGCCTGTGGTGATTTCTTCTTCGATGACATGGTCGATCTCGGTAAAACGCAGCCTGTACTCTCGTTCCTGTTCAGGCCGGCATCCCGCCGCGAGGCAAAGCAGCAGCGTCAAGAGCATCGTCGTTGTTCGGATTAGTTTCATAATCACCGATATGGATCATACCACGGATTGTCGGTATTGTCATCGATTTCTTGTCCTGCCGCTTGTTTTTGTTTGTAAAGTCGTTTAAAGTATAAGTTAATGAAACCGATAAAGACAATTTCGATCCTAATTCTTTTCGTGATGTTATCGTGCGGTCATGGTGCGGTCAAAACCGGGCTGGATCGTGTGGGCGAGTATAAAAATTTGTTCGGGAGCAGGCGTCTTGGAATCATCGCCAATCATACTGCATACGACAGGGACGGCAGGTTCATCGTCGATGTCTTCAGAGACATGAAGGGTGTGACGGTCACGGCCCTTTTCAGCCCCGAGCACGGTCTTTGGGGCAACGCCAGGGCCGGCGAGAAAATCGACAGTCAGACCGACCCAGTATATAATCTGCCGGTTTACAGCCTCTATGGTAAAACACGAAAGCCCACAAGCGACATGCTCAGAGATATCGATGTTCTCGTTTTCGATATCCAGGACATCGGCGCCCGCTTCTATACCTACATCTACACGATGTCGCTGGCGATTGAAGCGGCGGCGGAAAACGGCAAAACCTTCGTCGTGCTTGACCGTCCGAATCCAATCAACGGCATTAGCGTTCAGGGCAACATTCTCGAACCGGCTCTGGCCAGTTTCGTGGGGCTCTACCCGATTCCTATCCGGCACGGCATGACCGCGGGCGAGCTGGCGAAAATGTTCAACGGACAGGGCTGGCTGGCCGGCAGGGTAAAGGCCGAACTCGTCGTTGTTCCGATGGAAGGCTGGAGCCGCCGGATGTGGTACGATCAGACCGGACTGCATTTCATCAAGCCCTCGCCGAACATGCCGGACCTTGAAACCGCTGCAATTTATCCGGGCCTGTGCCTTCTGGAGGGAACAAATGTCTCCGAGGGCAGAGGAACGGCTATGCCTTTTAGGCAGTTCGGCGCGCCCTGGATCGATTCAGAGCGTTTGGTTGAGCGACTTAACAAATTGAACCTACCGGGCATGCGTTTCGAGCCGGTGCGTTTTACGCCCACAAGCTCGAAATACCAGGGCCGGGAATGTCACGGCGTCCGGATTGTCATCACAGATAGGGACAGGCTTAAGCCGTATTCAGGCGGGATCAGGATCGTCAATGATATCTGCCGGATGTACCCGGATCAGTTCGAATGGAAAGCCGCACACTTCGACCGTCTTTGTGGGACCTCGAAAATCCGCAATGAGATCACCAGTGGTTCGTCTCTTGATGAGTTGCAGAAAAAATGGCAGGCTGAGCTGGAGTCTTTTCTGGAAATAAGAGATAAATATCTTATATACCGAGATTGAACCACCGGAAAAAACTCGGCCAGGCCCGCTATCGAGGTTTTTCTCTTTTGCCTTGGAGCCGCTCGATGGCTAAAGCGACGGGCGAGGGGACCTCTCGGCCCTGGCGCTGACCGGATTCGACTTCTTCCATCGCTTCGTGCAAAGCGAGGCAGGCTTGCTCGTAACCGCACTCTGTTTGTTGAGCAATCAAACGCGAACCGCGGTCTATGAGTTTTTTGTTGCTCGGTGACACCCATACCATGGCGTTGCCGATGACCCGGCCCATGCGAACCATCGTTGCGGTGGAAAGCGTGTTCAGGACAAGCTTGACGGCGAGATGATGCCACAATTGCAGCGGCGAATGGGCCAGAGCACAAGTAAACTGGAATGTTTCGTCCACGGGAGCAACAATCTCCGCCGGGCCTACAACAAGTGCGGCTGTTCTCTTATACTGAGAGCCAAATTTCCGCAAGGCTGTGCTCATCAAACGGTTCGTCTCGTCCCCGACGGTTATTACAACTAATGCAGAGTCAGGTGCATCAGTACGCGAAACATCGGTTTCGCAGCCGATCGTGAATTTGAGAATCTCGGCGTTGTCGAGCCTGGGCGGACGTTCCTTCAGATTCTCCGGTGCGTTCATCCTTTCGTAAATGTCGCGTCCCCACTCCAGGCCGCGAGGCTCGCGCTGCAACAGCTCTCGCCATGCCTCTTTTGTGGGGCGGAACGGGTCTTTGACGAAGGCCCACGACCGCGGCGAAAGAATGTCACCCTGTTTTCGAAAGGCCGGCAGCATGAACGTCGGCGAACGCTCTGTCGTGTCCGTCAGCACATCCAGTAAAAACTCGTCAGCAAAGTATGTCGCAAGCCCATGCCTGCGATAGATGCCCTCTTCGAACGCTGTAGCAGCTGTCAGCGTATCAATCGCCTCGTCGCTCGAAAGCCGGCTCAGCAGTTCGCACAGTCGTCTGTAATATTCATCCGGCCGGCGTTCCCTGAGACGGAGTCTTTCGGCGTCTGATGGTGACAGACGCTGCCGCAGAAAACGTACCAGCGCGATTTCGAGTGCGCTGCCGACAATAAAGAGTTCCGCTGTCGTGGCCTGCATTCTTGTAGAGCCGGTGATTGCCATCGGGCCGGTAGTCAGATCGAGCCTGGTGATACGCGGCTCTTCGATTACCTCGCGCGAGCGCTTGACGTGACGACACAGCATATCTGTTGGGTTGTTGTAGACAAAAAAGACCTTCGCCCCGGCGTCAAGACCCTCCCACGCGGTGCCAATTACGAAGGGTGTCTCTCCTCCTTCGGTGATGGCAACGACAACGTCACCCGGCCCAACGCCTCTTTCTCTTAACTGGTGTCGGCCGAAGTCGGGAAAATCCTCGTATCCTTCGACCGATTTGATCAGAGCAAAATCCCCGCCGGCCATGACGCTGAACACCCGATCCTCCATCTTACTCATCTCCGGCGAAACTTTACTGAAATTTCGCCAGAACCGCCGCCATGCTGCTTCCAGAAGGATGCTCAATCGGCCCGTGGCCCCACAGCCGGTGAAGTAAATCCGCCTGTCGCTACACAAAGCTTCGCCGAACGCCTCTACCAGTTCTCGGAACGAATCCCGCTGCAGTACCTTCTCGGTTGCAGGTGGGATATCATCATCGACCGACTGCAACAACTTTATTGCTGCGGGCAGGTCCGCTTCGGCTGTTTGCGAGAGCGTTCTTGTCTTCGGATGAGACGACTCCGTTAACAGCTCCCCCAACCGAAACGCCTGCTCCCGGCTCAAGAATTCTTCAGCTTTCCTAACTGCATCTGACATTGAAGCTTCCTGGTACTTATATCCTCAAGGACGATATTCGTATCATTTTAAGGAGACAATGTAAATAAACTTTTCCACTAACTAAGTACATTGCAGATAAAGCGAAACAGATATATAATCCATCGCTTAACCCGCTTATTTCGCCAAAAACGCCAATTTCCGGTCCTGATGATAAAAATCTTGTTCAAATCTTGTTTTCTGATCAGCAATTACAACAGATCGTTGAGAAGTGGCCAACACTTTCAGTTGAGTTTCGCAAGGCTATTCTAAAAATGGTGATGTGAGATTTGCAAAAATCATCTGAAATGAAATATTATGAGCAATTCTGAAAAACCTAAAACTTAGCAGGAACACAGTCAACCTCCGGCTCACTGAGCCGACACTCAAGGCTGTACAAGCGCCCAATGTTGTAGGACTTATGATAGGCAGTAAATTCATACGTACCACTAATACGTACCGGAAAAGGCAAATTATGTGCAGAGGAGGGCCTTATTCCTTCTGAGCATCGATACTGGCAGACCTATTAACTGGCAAGCAAGAGGTCAAGGGTCCCAAGAGACAGCAAACAGTTCAAAGAAACTTTCAAAGACAGACAAATAATCGAGCAGTATTTCTCTCGTCTTGGTGATAGAGAAGTCGAACAGACAACACATTATTCGTTTACTGCCATTAGCAATCAGATGACAATTGCACATCTGACTGCCAGCCTTGTGGCCGTAGCTGCTGCCATACTCTTAAAACAGCCGGACAAAATCCGCTGCTATCGAACATTTGCCGATCCACCTGATTCACGCAGAACCGGCTGAGAAGCCTGGTTAGTGCTGAAAGATTAACTTTTCAAAGAGCAACGACAAGGTTAGCGAGGACGCTCTGTCTAAACACAGCCTGTTGAGCCTTAAACGACATCAAAATCAATTCTTTTGTTGCCATATTCACCTTCATCGTCGAGTACCATCTTTTATCCGACCTCATCCGACGCAAATTCATCCATTTTGCAGGAGTCTTTTAAGGTCAACAGATGGTTTATCGGCAAAACTGAGTGTTTTGAGATAGTTTCTAAGCAATTGTCAAGCATGTCCGAGACCGCAGAAATGCCGGCCACAAGGTATAGGGGGTACTTGAGTGAAGTGAGTACCCCCTTCTTGAACTATTATAAGTGTTGAAATATTATAGTGTTACAGATAATATCAATTATGAATTGCTGGTAGCTTGCCAAAACCACCTAATCTTTTCTCTTTTTAAGGAAATTTTGGCATGGTTCAATCTCATGTGCCCAATGGTAACACTCTATCTGGTTCAATGGCAAGAAATACTCATAACAATCTGTTAGAGAAGGAGTTACGGAGTATATGGCAGTCCACCGGGTTCAGAAAAGTGTTACCCTGTTTTGAACCATGCCGAAATTTTCCTTGACGGGTTTCTCTTTATTAGGAAATTTTCCTTGACGGGAAGATAGGTGATTTGATATAAATAAAAGAGTTGGAGTTTTCTTCAAAGTCATGAGTAGAAGTTAAGTCAGACTTACTTAAAGCGATTTATTGATAATGCTTTACACAATCTTATAAACGTTAGACAGCGCAGTTAGGATCAATAACTGAAATCGTTAACTATACTATATGGTAACCGTTCACAGGGTGTGAATGTGGATTATGGCCCCAATAATGATGGTAAGGGTTGATCGGAGAAATGAGCTTGGATAGATTGGCATATAAAATC
>Ga0307378_10003112_pt1 | contig 24574 bp, 18 predicted proteins | sample UN1MG_FD_202238 | JGI IMG/M metagenome (GOLD analysis project Ga0307378, IMG submission 202238) | Soil microbial communities from Risofladan, Vaasa, Finland - UN-1 | ecosystem: Environmental > Terrestrial > Soil > Coastal area > Acid sulfate soil | place: Finland: Risofladan, Vaasa | collected...
GGTATCTACAAATAGCTTTTTATCTGACTCAGATGTTGTTTTATCATTTATATATATTGCCTGCCAAAATTCAAGTGGTATCCACCAAATAACATTCATATGTTCGTCGCCACATGAAGCTGAAAACTGGGTATCTTCAGTAAGCTGGTCCGTATCAATAGCAACTATAGGTTTCTTTTCTATCGCATAAACGGTGGATGTCATTACTATCATGCTTACAACTATAATTGCTACAATTCTAACCTTATCCATTTCATTCTCCTTAAAAAACGTTAGTTTTTATGCGCAATGCTGCAAATACGGGAAAAATACGAATAATCAACTCCCTTCATTTTTCTCCCGGTCCTAACTTTTCCCAAAGGTGCTTTTCTGTATGCTGGGATTGTACAGGGGTGTTTGGGGGGAATCAAGGGGAAAGATTGGGCCGTAGCAGATTGCCACCCAGGACGTAGCATAAAAAGATGACCCCCACCACGCGGGGTGGGGGCTAAGTCAAAGGAAGAGGACCCCCGACAGTGCCGGGGGCTAACAGTTAATAGATTGACCCCAAGGACAGGGCAGTAGATAAGTAGGGGAGTAGACGGGGAATGGGGGATGGGGAATTAAAATACTGGTTTTATAAGGCGTGGTATTATGTTATAATGGTGGTGGATAGTTTTAGGTGCTGAAGTAATGCTATAGAGGCAGGGTTTTTGGGATAAAAATGCAATAAACCCCGCCTTTAATCCGTCTTAACTATATTACAGATTGGTCAGTTCTGTCCCAGGAGGGGGCCTGAATTGCGGGAAGAGCCCAGATTCGCGACCTGCTCGAATCACAGGAATCTCTTCTATTGGCTCAAAATGCACTGGCCGCAGCGATAATAAATTACGAGGTCGCTGAGTTGGAACTACAGCGGGATATGGGTGTCTTACAAGTTAATGCAAAAGGATTATGGCAGGAATATTCTCCCGGAGAAAAATAAGATGTCAAAAAATAAAATATACATAGTGATTACCTGTGTAATTATTATTCTGGTAACTCTCTTTGTTTCGGGACAAATCTTTAATGGTAAAAGTGACGAATCGTCTGATAATCCAACATATCAAGTTAAACGTGGACCTTTGACCATAAATTTTGTTGAATCAGGGACCATCAAGGCCAGAGACCAGATAATAATTAAAAATGAGGTTGAAGGCAGAACGTCCATCATATCCCTGATTCCAGAGGGAACACGTGTTAAACAAGGTGACTTGCTCGTTGAATTAGATGCAAGCACGTTAGAGGACCAGAAAATTGACCAGGAAATCAGGGTACAAAATAATGAGGCATCGTATATCGGTTCAAAGGAGAATCTGGCAGTTGACGAAAATCAGGCAAAAAGCGATGTTGACCTGGCGAATCTGAATCTTGAATTTGCAAAGCAGGATCTGGAAAAATATGTCCAGGGTGAATACCCATACAAACTCGATGAGTCAGATGCTGAAATTACTCTTACCCAGCAGGAGTATGTCCAGGCCAAAGAAACACTTAAATGGTCCAATAAGCTTTTTGAGAAAAATTATATTTCTCAAACGGAACTTCAGAAGGATGAACTGGCAGAAAAGAAAAAGGCTTTGGATGTTCAGTTGGCCCAAAAAAGCAAGGAACTTCTAACCGGATATACTTATAAGCGGAATCTGGCCCAGTTAAAGAGCGATGTTTCACAGGCTGAAATGGCATTGGAACGTACCGAGCGCAAGGCCCGAGCCAATGTAATCCAGGCCCAAGCTGATCTGAAAGCCAAAGAAGCTGAATTCCTTCGACAAAAAGATAAACTGCAAAAAATTGAAGACCAGATCGGAAAGACCAAGATTTACGCTCCCGCAGACGGACTGGCTATCTATGCTACCAGTGCAAGGCGAGGAGGCTTCCGCAGCAACGTGGAACCTTTGGATGAAGGACGAGAAGTTCGTGAGCGAGAAGAGCTTATATATCTTCCTATTGGAAATTTGTCCAATGCGGAAATCACAATTCACGAGTCCAACCTGAAAAAGACACAAATCGGGCTACCGGCAATTATTACAGTAGATGCTTTGCCAGGTAATACTTTCTATGGCACGGTAGAACAGATTGCCCCCCTGCCAGACGCACAAAGCATGTGGATGAACCCTGATCTTAAAGTTTACAATTCAGAAATCTATATCGATGGAAATAATGAAATTCTGAGAACCGGAATGAGTTGTCAGGCTGAGATTATTATTCAGCAATACAAAGATGCTATTTGTGTTCCTCTTCAGGCAGTTATACGCGTTGGAACAGAGCCTACTGTTTATGTCCAGACTGGCGATTCATCCGAACCAAGAAAGGTAAAAACAGGACTCAACAATAATAAAATGATTCATATTCTCGAGGGTCTGGATGAGGGAGAGGTCGTTTTGCTGAACCCGCCGTTGAAATCAGCAGCGGTAGGTCCCGAGAATCATAATGATCTGCAAGGACAACCTTCTGCTGAAGGACTGCAACAGAAGATATCAGAACGTCTTAACAACATAAAAACAGAAGAAACAGATAAGGAATCTGATAGACCGGGAGACGGCACTTCGGGTACTAAAGAACGAAAGCGAAGATCTGAAAACCTTGATCCTGAGAAACGAGAAGAGATGAGAAAACGATTCCAGCAAATGTCTCCGGAAGAAAGAGAAGAAATCCGTAAAGAGCGGCGTAGCTCTCGATCTGAAGATTCTGAATAGAAGACCACTAAAGAAAAGAACTAATCTTGATATGATTTGAAGATATGAATATCATAAGATTTGATAGTATTCACAAGATATATGAAATGGGCACCCAGCAGGTTAAAGCCCTTAATGGTGTGAGCGTATCTTTTCAAAAGGGCAGCTTCTGGGCTATCATGGGTCCCAGTGGTTCCGGCAAAAGTACGATGATGAATATACTCGGCTGTCTCGACCGTCCTACATCGGGAAAATATTTTCTTGAAGACCAGGATGTAAGCGTATTAAACGATGATTCATTGAGTGATATTCGTCTTAAATATGTGGGATTTATTTTCCAAAGCTTCAATCTGATTCCTCAGTTGACCGTCCAAAGAAATATTGAATTGCCGTTGTATTATCTTGGATTGGATGCTGAAGAGAGCGGTAAGCAGGCGAAAGAAATGGCTTTAAAGGTAGGGCTTGGAGACCGGCTCAACCATCGTCCTTCAGAATTGTCCGGAGGCCAAATGCAGCGGGTTGCTATCGCACGTGCTCTGGCAGGAGAGCCTCATATCATCCTGGCTGATGAACCAACTGGTAATCTGGACAGTTCCACGGGTGAACAGATTATGGATTTGCTTGCTGAATTAAACAGGGAAGGCAAAACTATTATTATGATTACCCACGAACCTAATATTGCAGCTTATGCTAAAAATCGGCTGCATATGAAAGATGGTTTTATTGACAGCATAGAAGAGAACTGATAATGAAGCAATCAAGGTTTATCAGAAATATATGGCTTGGCATCGAGAACCTTCTTCTACACAAGCTCCGTTCGTTTTTAACGATGCTTGGTGTTGTTTTCGGAGTAGGAAGCGTTGTGGCCATGTTAGCAGTTGGAGAAGGTGCCAGTAAAGAAGCACTTCGCCAAATCCAGAAACTCGGCAGTAATAATATAATTGTCAGTTCTATTAAGTCTATCGAAGAAGAATCCAGCAGTACACAACATTCTCATATGAGCATCTATGGATTGACATATCTTGATCACGAGAGAATAAGCGAAGGTTTCAAAAATATTCAGCAAGTGGCACCTGCTAAGCTGATACGTAAAGAATCACGTCTTGGCTCAAATGCTTTGGAACTGCGAATAGTAGGTACTACCCAGGAATGGTTTGAGTTAGTGCCAAGGCAGATTCTTGCGGGAAGAGTTTACAATAAAAAAGAGGATTTGGAATCTTCTGCGGTAACCGTACTTACCGAATACGGAGCAAGGAAGTTATTAGCTACCAGGAATACAATTGGCCAGACAATCAAAATAGGCGGGGACTATTTTGAGGTTATTGGAATCATTAAAAGTGAATCCGGGCAGGCTGGAAATATCCAGATACCTGATCAACAAATCGATGCCTATGTCCCGTTGAGTACGGTTCGTCAGTATTACGGAGATATTTTCACCAAAGAGACTTCTGGAGGCAGAACGAGAGAATTGGTGGAATTGCACCAGATCATTGTACAAGTTGGCGGAACAGAAAATGTTGTACAAACTGCCGCAGGTATCGAACGGATGTTGCAAAACTTTCACAAGAAGAAAGATTACGAAGTTAATGTCCCACTTGCTTTATTAAAACAGGCAGAAGCAACTAAAAGAACTTTCAATATTGTGCTTGGCTCCATTGCGAGTATAAGTCTTTTGGTCGGCGGTATAGGTATTATGAATATCATGCTGGCTTCAGTGACAGAACGTACACGTGAAATAGGCATCCGCAGAGCCATAGGTGCCAAAAGAAAGCAGATTATAATTCAGTTTCTAATTGAGACTGTTGTACTTTCAACTCTTGGCGGCATCGTCGGCCTTGCCTTAGGGATTACCATTCCGTGTATCATTACTTATTTTGCCAAGATGCCGACGGTTATAACAGCAGAAAGCATATTGCTTCCATTCTTTATCAGTGTTGGTGTTGGCATCGTTTTTGGCCTGTATCCTGCTGTCAGTGCAGCGAAGGTAGATCCAATCATCGCTTTAAGGCACGAATGATTGTTTACAGTTATTGATACCGGAGCAGGATGAACTCTGAGATTTGCTCTCCTAATTCATAAACTTTTAATTTCGTTATCATGTCTCCGAAATGTCTCCATGGCCAAGCATTTTAGTTCTTCGGCTGCTATCTTGTCAAAGCAATTCCTGAAACAAAAAATATATACTAATCGCAGATTTTTACTTCGTATCACGGCGATTGAGGCCCTCGAATTTCATTATTAATATAACGGCAACTTAATTTGAGTCTTTTATATTTTGTGGTTGCATCTTTCGAGCAGAGTGGATAATATAACGGAGCAAAGTAAGTATTGACCGCCGGTGAGTTCCGGCAAGGATTTTCTTAAGAGAAAAGGAATAAACACAATGAACATTTATGTAGGTAACCTGGTATTTGATGTCAGCGAAGACGACTTAAAAGAGGCTTTTGAACCATTCGGCGAAATTACCGAGGTCCGTTTGATAATGGATAAGTTCAGCGGCAAGTCGAAGGGGTTTGGGTTTATCGAAATGCCGACTAAAGCGGAAGCGGAAAAAGCCATCGAAGAGATGAATGGCAAGGAGTTCAAGGGACGTGCAATGAATGTCAATGAAGCCAAACCGAAGACCGATCGTGGTGGCCGAGGTGGCGGCGGTGGTAGAGGTGGCCGAGGCGGCTTTGGCGGCGGCGGTGGCGGCGGAAGACGAGGTGGTTCTGGTGGCGGCCGCGGCGGTGGCGGTAATCGCTACTAACAGCAATTGCCGCGGAAATCATTCTGGCCCCTAAGGGGCAGGCGAGGGAGGCTTATACTCGTTAACAATTAAAGGTGGGCGTTAGTTCTTCCATCGTCTGGTTTTTCTGCCTGTCTTAGGCTTATTGGCCCTTGAATATTTTTTTCTTGTTTTAGGTCTTGGTAGATTATCAAGGTCAGGTTCAGCACCCTCCCAGACAGGTTTTATGTTGTTGGTATCGATGATGGCTTTTAATATCCTCAGGTCTGATTTTGTAAAGAGCGTAAGCGCCACTCCTTTTCGTCCCATTCTTGCAGTGCGGCCTGTGCGGTGCGTATAGGAGTCGGCATCTCGTGGAAAGTCGTAATTGATGACGTGTGACGCGTGTGCGAAGTCCAGACCTCGGCTTGCTAAGTCGGTAGCGACCATTGTAGTTATATTCATTTTACGAAACCGGTTGAACAGTGAAGTTCTTCTGGGCTGTTCGAGTCCGCCATGGATAATCTCTGTTGAGGGGCGTTTTGTTTTCTTCAGATGGTCGTAGAGTTTTTCGGTGCTATGTCTTGAATTGCAGAAGATGATGGCCTGTTTTGGTTTGGCCTTGTTGAGGAAGCCCAGCAAGGTTTTAAACCGTTGCCCCGGTTGGGTCTGTAGGAAATGGTGTTTCAGGCTTTGCGGAGCCTGGCTTTTCCTGCCCAGGTAAATTGTGAGAGGATCTTTTAAATATTTCCTTGCAAGTTTTTCGACCTTTTTAGGCATTGTCGCCGAAAACAAAAGGCTCTGGTGTTGGTGTATGAGGCAAGAGAAGAGCAATTCGACGTCCGAGATGAATCCCATGTCGAGCATTTCATCAGCTTCATCGAGTACGAAAGTTTTGACATTCGCGATGCTCAGGGGTGTATTATAAATCAGGTCGATGAGCCGGCCTGGTGTTGCGACGAGTATGTCAACACCGTGGTCGAGCTTTGCGATCTGTGTCTGCATGGAAAAGCCGCCGTATACGGCAAAGGGACTGACGTCAATCCGGCAGGCAATATCGGAGATCTCGCTGACATACTGAAGTGCCAGTTCCCTGGTAGGGACCAAAATAAGAGACTGTATGGCCTTTATTGATGGATCGACCATTTGAATAAGAGGAACCGCACAGGCGGCGGTTTTTCCGGAGCCTGTTTCAGCTCGTACGATGATGTCCCTGCCTGAAAGAATGTGAGGAAAGGTCTTTTCCTGAACCGGGCTCAGCTCGACGTACTTGATATCTTTTAATGCGGCAAGTATCTGGGGTTTCAGGTCAAGGTCAGTAAAGTTCATTTTTCTTCGTCTTCTAAAAGCATACTTTTCTCCGTACGACACCAATAATCTTACCAAATTCACCTTGAACCAGCAAGAAAATCCCGACAAATCGGGACGAGAGAGTTTTCGTTGATGTATTTTTTGGTTTGATAAAGAGTTCAGGTTTGGGTAGTATTTGGTGTGGGACAGAAATTTGATTTAGATGGATATTAAAGAACGCAAAAACATATTAGTGACCTGTGGACCGGGACTGGAAGGTCATCTAAATGCTGAGGTTGGAGGCCTGGGCTTTGAAATAGTCAGCAGTCATACCGGCGGTATTATCACTCGCGGTTCATTTAACGATTGCATGAAACTGAATCTGTATCTTCGAACCGCATATAACGTCCTCTATCTTCTTAAAGAATTCCGATGTGGCAGCAGCGAAGCACTCTACAAACAAGTCAGCCACCTGCCTTGGGAAAATATCATCTCACCTGAAGAATATCTATGCGTACTTTCACGGGTCGATACCTTCTCGATTAACAACAGCATGTACCCGAGCCTGAAAGTCAAAGACGCAATCGTCGACCGAATATATAAAAAGGTCGGCTCGCGGCCCGATAGTGGCCCGGATAGAAACAAAGTCGTCGTCAACCTTTTCTGGAAGAACGACCGGGCGTGGATATACCTGAATACTTCCGGTTTAAAACTCTCCGACCGAAACTATCGCAAGATGCCGCACAAAGCCCCTCTTCGAGAATCGTTAGCCGCGGGAATCATCATGTCTACCGGCTACGACGGTTCTCAGGATATTGTCCTTCCTATGTGCGGCAGCGGCACGCTCGCTATCGAATCGGCTCTTATAGCCATGAACAAACCACCATCTGGCCTGCGAAACAATTTTGGTTTTACACACACCAAGGTTTTTGATAAGCAGATATGGAAGCAAATACGAAATGATGCCCGCAAAGCTGCGCGTAAAGGCCCACAGCAAAAACGTATAATTGCAACAGATATAGATGGGGAAGCAATCACCGCAGCTAGACAAAACGCGAAAACCGCGGGTGTCGAACATCTAATAGAATTTAACGTATGCGATTTCGCGGATACCGATGTTCCGAAGGGCGAAGGTATTGTAATAGTCAATCCCGAATATGGTTTACGATTAGGGGAACTCGAAAAGCTCGAAAAAGAATATAAACGCATCGGAGATTTCTTCAAACAAAACTGCGTCGGCTATACCGGTTATATATTCACCGGCAACAAAAAACTGGCTGGAAAAGTCGGGCTGAAAACCTCAGCTCGTATGATATTCTTCAACGGAAAAATCGAGTGCCGCTTGCTGAAATATGAAATGTACGAAGGAACAAAACAATCCTGAAAACAAACCTTGCCAAGCATTCCGGCGAAGCACCCCCGATGTTAGCAGGCTTGCAATTATACCTTTTTGGTCAAAAACTGCAAGATTTGTTCCTCACTAATCGAAATCGGTGTAAATCCGCGTATAAAAATACTCCCTCGTCACAAGATGATTGTCCCTTCAGCACGCGGAGCGGGGGCTAAATCACGGGACGGGAACCTCCCCCCCACCGCAGGGGTGAGGGCTATATAAAATGCCTAAAAAAAAGCTCGACTGGGTTTGCAAAATCTGGGATAATGACAGGAGAAGTTGAATTTCGGTTAAAAGAGGACAACAAACGGTATGAATGAGAAAATCGGAGTAGAGATAAGCCAAGAGGGGAATGCGGCGATAGTGGCGTTTAAGGCCACTATCATCAGCAATCCGGAAATGATAACCATCGCATCAAAGCAGATACAGGAATTCATAGACCAGAGCCATCCACCGCTGATAGTTTTTAGCTTTGAGGAAGTAAAGTTCTTTTCGAGCCAGGTTTTGGGGCTGCTTCTGGATATTCGGTCGAAAATGAAAGCATACGGGGGTGAAGTTGTGATAAGTGCGATAAATCCACAGTTGTACCGGGTTTTCAAAATTACGAACCTCGATAAGCTATACAGATTTTTCCCGGACAAGGAGAGCGCAGTTGGCGCAGCCAATAAGGCATGAGCGGAGTTTGGCCAATTTTCAAAAGAATATTTCGAGTTTCATTTGAGGGGCCCAAGTAATGAATATAACAATACAGTTTTCAATATTTATGGTTAATAAGCCGGGAGTTCTGGCGAGGGTCCTCGGGGAGTTCGCCAAAGCAAAAATCAATCTCGTGGCGATGACGATGATGGATTCGGCGGAGCATGGTGTAATGCGAGTGGTTTTCGAAGCTCCGAGGAAAGCCAAGACGGTGTTAGCCGGTTTGAATATGCCTTACAGCGAAACGGATGTTTTGTGCGTGACTCTGACGAACCAGGCGGGAGCGTTGGCGTCGGTGGCGAAGAAACTGGCGAAGAACCATATAAACATTTCTTACGCGTACTGTACGGCGGGGGCAAAGGGGGGCAAAGCGACAGGGATTTTGAAAGTAGCTGACGTGAAAAAGGCGATGAAAGTCCTGCAGCAAGAGAAGAAGAAGGGTAGTAAGTCGCATCCGGTAGTCAGGCGTTCCAAAGCTTCGAAGAAGTAGCCTCTGGCGGCAGGATTCAAGATTAGAGCTTTTTTGCAAAACAGTTGACCGGATTTGAGAACATTGATATATTATCTTTTTCACTTAAGACTTTGGGGCCGTAGCTCAATTGGTTAGAGCATCGGACTGTCGATCCGAAGGTTGTGGGTTCGAGTCCCATCGGCCTCGCTTTTGTAACTCGCTGTTGCCAGATGGTGACGGCGAGTTATTTTTTGTGCCTAAATGTGCTATTTGTAAGGACTTATCGAAATCCTCAATTTCCCCCAAATTGGTGTTTGTGGCGACAAAACAGAGACATGAATTTGCTGAAGAAAATTAATGTTCAACTGTTTACGAAAAACAGGCTCCAGTTAGCTTTTCCAAGTTTTATTTGTTGTAAAGGGTCAGTCCAAGAAACTCGCAGTTTTGATAGCAATTGGAGCACCAAATCACAAGTCTACGCTACTTTAACTATCAAGAATCCTTTCGACCTTTCCTTGGTCCACGTTCATCACATACGGAATTCCACTGACTTCTGCTGCCTCATTTGTCAAAGCAGCTATATCGTCTCTTGTTATATGTTCTATAGCAAACTTTCGGCTACCTGCCATTAGCTGGCGCAGACCCTGGGCAAGACGCTCGTAGTAGGTGTAAAGCCCCAAGGCGCCTGTCGGGAGGTCTTCGAATTCCTTGTCCCCCAGCTCCTTGCGTAGCGTGCCTGAAGTTACAAAAATCTCGTCTTTCGAATTTCCGAATCGTTCGATGTACACCGGAATTTGCCGCTCATCCATTGTGCGTCCTATCGTTTTACCTACCATCGCTGCGGCAATAGGCGCCCTGGCCATGCCAATCAATTTTACAAAAGGAGAACCAAGCGCAAGGCCTTTAAAGATTTGGTCTTCAAAGGCGAATCCACCTGCCAGAGCCAGTGTGGGAAGATATTCGCCCTTGTCGGCGAGGTGCTTCGCGTAACTATACAGAAGTGAGTGCAGGTGCACAGGAGGAATGCCCCACTCATTCATCATGCGCCAGGGACTCATACCCGTGCCGCCGCCGGCACCATCAACAGTCAGAAGGTCGATTTTGTAGCGGGAAGAAAATACGATTGCTCTTGCCAAATCTGCTGGCCGATAGGCTCCGGTTTTGAGAAAGACGTATTTGGCACCGGCATTACGCAGTTCCTCCACCCGCTTGGCAAATGATTCCTCGGTTACCATCCCCACGCGGGAATGTCTCTCAAACTCTTTGAACGCCCCTTGTTCAAAAGCCTTGATAACATCCGGGTCAGTCGGGTCCGGCAGTACTACATAACCTCGCTTGTGAACTAGTTGTGCCTCCTTGAGGTCCGGGATTTTCACTTCCCCGCCGATATCCTTAGCACCCTGGCCCCACTTGAGTTCCACACACTCTACGCCGAGTTTTTCGATGGCATATTCCTGTACGCCCAGTCGTGTGTCCTCGACGTTTGCTTGGACAATGATAGCGCCGTAGCCATCACGTTGATAATCTTTATAGAGCTTGACCCGCCGTTTGAGGTCAGCTGTATCAACGACCCGGCCGTTCTTGATTACGGCCTCGGGGTCCATACCGACGACATTCTCACCAATGGTCAGACCCGTTCCCGCCAAAGCCGAGCCAATAGCCAGGCCTTCCCAGTTGTTCTTGGCAACATCCGTAGACCCAATGCCCGGAATATGCCAGGGATAACGATACTTTATCCCACTATCTTGTCCAAAGATGACTTCCAGATTTACCGCGGGGAAGATGGCTTTGTCACTGTCCGGCTCAATGCCATGCGCACCGACAGCGGTTCCCATGATGTTAAAGTGGGAATAGTCTACCGGATAGGTCTTTTCGGCGGCGGTCGTCACCATTCCGAAGGGTTGTGGATAAATGACCTCGTGGCCACGGTAGGCGGACTTGCCGATTTCGCACATCCCGATGCAACCGTCTACGCAGGTAACGCACATGCCGGAGGCGGGCACGACCGAACCTTCGGTCCGGTTCTTCGTAAGAGTTGCTGCCGAGGCATTTATCTTTGATAGGGTCACTGACATTGTATCTGGCTCCTTTCGTTCTACTATTTCTTCTCGAATTTCTTGTCGGTCTCACAGGCTACACAGGGATTCATGTAGCACATCATATCGTTAAATTGCTCTTTCTCGACACAGGGTGGAGTTAGATTCGCGCAGCCTCCGCAAATCGCCTTTTCCAGCTCGGTGTAGGTGCAACGGAGCTGACAGGCCGGACAAACATACATGCAGCCACCGCACAGCCTGCAAACATCGGACTTGACGTCAAACGGTGTTCCAATGCTCCGATTTTCACCTCGGTTACGGAAGCCAATGGCCTTGGCCATCATTTGCTCTTTGCACATCCGTACACACAGACCGCAGAGGATGCAGTCCTCATGCTCCTGTTTGAATCGCTGCTGGCGAATACCATGAGCTGAAGCAAGGTCCTGAATCGTCTTGGACTGGGGACACGAAGCCAAGAGAAGCTCTAATACCATTTTACGCGCCCTTAATACTCGCGATGATGCTGTTCGTACCTTAAGCCCCTCTTCAACTGGATAGGTACATGAGGAAACCAGCCTGGCTTTTGGCTCTTCGCCGATTTCCACAACGCACAGCCGGCAGGCACCATAAGGCGACAGCCCATCCATGTGACACAGTGTAGGAATCGGAAAACCAAGAAACGTTGCGGCTTCCAGCAGGGTAGTGCCTCTTTCGACCGAAACATCCAAACCATTTATCTTTAAAGTAATCATGCAGATTTTTCCTCGAGTGCCGGACATTCGGGTTCTCTATTCTGTTTAGGTTGGGTGAACTCCAGGTCGCACCTCAGACATCTTCGGGATTCGCGGGTTGCTTGTTCAACAGATAATTGTCTCTCCACTTCCGCAAAGTTCTTTACTCTTGATTTGGCGTCGAGCGTAGCGGGTTCTACTCTTGGAACATCTTCAAGCTCCTCCTCACCGACTATTGCAGGTTCTATAAAAACATCAGGCAGTTTCACTTTGGGCGTCTCAGCAAGTTCCCGGCCGCGAACATAGCGGTCTATGACACCAGCAGCCTTTCTGCCTGACGCAATGGCATTAACAACCGTATTGGGGCCGGTAACAGAGTCACCACCTGCGAAAACACCTTCACGATTAGTGCATAGAGTCTTGGCGTCAACATGCAGCCTTCCGCTCTTATCAAGTTCCAGACCCATAGACAGCAGATAATCACTATCCGGACGTTCGCCGATAGCTACTATCATGGTGTCCAATGGCATCGTAAACTCGGTACCAGCAATAGGGACCGGTCTGCATCGTCCGCTTGAGTCAACCTCGCCCAGTTTGTTTCTAACGCATTCGATGTCAGCCAAACGTCCATTTGCCGAGTCTATTCTCACGGGCTCGACGAATGTTTCGACTTTTACTCCCTCAGCTTCAGCAGCTTCAATGTAACGTATACTTGTTGGCGAGACCAATGTTTCAAGTCTTATACCTTCTTCGAGAGCAGCTTCGACTTCTTCAGCGTAAGCAGGCATCTCCTGAGAGGTACGGCGGTAGAGCAGGGTTACACTTTTGACTTTTTTCTGACGAATAGCCACCCTTGCCGCGTCCACAGCGGAGTTGCCGCCACCAATGATGCCAACGTGTCCTTTGGCCAACTCCTCACCCCTTAAATTGAACGCTTTGAGGAATTCCATCGATGGATACACTCCGGCGGTGTCTTCTCCCTCAAGGCCTAATTGCCAGCTCTTGTCTGCTCCTATCGCCAGGAAAATTGCCTTGAATCCATCTTTAAATAACTCATCGATAGTTACGTCGCGGCCCAGTCTTGTTCCACATCTGAGAGTGATGCGTTCGTCAAGAAGTGATTCTGTCTCTTTGCGTGCCACATCCCGAGGGAGGCGATAAGCTGGTATACAACTAATAAGCATTCCGCCCGGTTCATCTCCTGCCTCGAAAAGCGTTACTTTGTAGCCAAGTAGAGAAAGATAATGAGCGGCCGAGAGACCGGCGGGACCTGCGCCTACGACCGCTATCCTGTGAACATCCTTCCGACGATGGGAAGTTCTGACCGGTTTATAAACCGAGGGGTCAATACGGTCTGTGATAAATCTTTTCAATGCTCGGATAGCAATGGCTTGGTCCCCGCTGGTAGCGAGGTTACATCTGGTTTCGCACTTGCGACCACAAACCCGGGCGCAAACCGATGGGAACGGGTTGGCTTCTCTGATAACCTGGTAGGCTTCTTCGTGCTTGCCCTTTCCAATCAGGGCGACATAACGCCAAACCTCGGTGCCCAACGGACAAGCAGCCTCACAGGATGCACCAACCAATTCTTTACACACGAAAGAATCGCACTTTTTATCAACTACGTGCCGGTGGTATTCATCGCGGAAATAACACAAGGTGCTGAGCACAGGATTAGATGCGGTCTGTCCAAGGCCGCACATTGTCGTATCCTTCACCACCTCCGCTAATTCTTTCAGAAGGTCCAAATGCTCAAGCGTTCCCCTGCCTCTTGAAATGTCGTCGAGAATCTCATGCATCCGCTGTGTTCCCTTTCGGCAGGTAAAACATTTACCACAGGACTCATCTTTGAGGAAATTCATAAAGTATTTGGCGATATCTACCATACAGGTATTTTCATCCATAACAATCATACCACCGGAGCCCATGATTGAACCTGCATTGGCTAAGCTGTCGTAATCAACCGGCAAATCAAACTTCTCGGCAGGAATGCATCCTCCTGAGGGCCCACCCGTCTGAACCGCCTTTATTTTAGCCTTGCCCACCGGCCCGCCGCCAATGTCGTAGACAATCTCCTTGATACTCATACCCATTGGAACTTCGACAAGACCGGTATTCTTAACCTTGCCGACCAGACTGAATATCTTCGTGCCACTATTGCCCTTAGTACCAGTGTTTGCAAACTTCTTGGCACCGAGTTTGAAGATAAGGGGTATGTTCGCCCATGTCTCAACGTTGTTGATTGCCGTAGGTCTGCCGTCAATACCTTTTTGTATAGGGAACGGTGGCCGCTGGCGAGGCTCCCCCATCTTCCCTTCAACAGAACGTATCAGCGCTGTCTCTTCGCCGCACACGAATGCGCCGGCTCCCTTGACCATTTTGATATCGAATGAAAAACCGGTTCCAAGAATGTTCTCGCCCAAAAGGCCAACTTGCCGCGCCTGTTTTAACGCAATATTCAAATGCTTGATAGCAACCGGATATTCATTGCGAACGTAAATTATCCCTTCGGTTACTCCTGTGCCGTAAGCGCCGATTATCATCCCTTCAATAATACTATGTGGGTTTCCCTCAAGCACACTTCGGTCCATGTAGGCACCGGGGTCACCCTCATCGGCATTGCATATAAGGAACTTGCCGCCATTGCCGGATTGCTTAGCCAGCAATTCCCATTTCAGCCCTGTTGGAAAGCCGCCCCCTCCTCGGCCGCGCAGTCCCGAACCCTTAACCTCTTGCAGTACCCAATCGGGGTCGCCTTTAGCAAGCACGTCTACCAGTACAGAATATCCGCCGTTTTTGATATAGTTATAAATGCGTATAGGATCTACTTTCTCGTTCCCTGCGAGAAGCCTGCGGACCTGTTTATTGAAAAATGGTATGTCATCCTGTTTTTCCACCGACTTTCCGGTTTCCGAATCTACAAAAAACAGGTCTGGGAGAACTTCGTTATTTGCCGCAGCCTCAACGATGAGCCTCATCTGCTCGATACCAACCCGAGGATAAAATACCCGCCGGGGTTCAATAAGAACGGAAGGCTCCATTTGACAAAAACCGTGACAACCCGTGATACGGAGACGAACCTTTTTGGCCAGACCTTTCGCTAGAATCTCTCGCTTGGCTACACGTATAATGTCACCGGCCCCACTGGCCAGACCGCATGTTCCTGCAGGAATGACTATGCAAGGCCTGCTTTTATCCGAGGCGTTGGAAAGCGTTCTGCGTAATTCTTTTAGCTCATTTATGGAAGATAATCTCTGCATTTTACTACCTTATGGAAACACTTACCTCAAACAGCTGGTTTTACTTACTAATATTCTGTTCAAACCAAATCCAACGTGTTGTTTTTACATCCGCGACGAGAGCAAATTCTCAGTATGGCTCCGCCATCGACAGACATCGGAACCATCGGTGCTTCACACACTGAACAGTCCGAGGTGCTGTGAATTTCTGAATTACAGTGCGGGCAAACAAAATTCGTCACAGTCTCTTCAGGAATATCAAGCTCAGTGGAAACATTGTAACTGCCATAAAGCGAAGATAACCTGACCCAACCCTTGTGAGGTCCCACCGATACGGATAACCGTATTGACGGGAGGCCATCAATCAAAAATTCTTCGTCTTTCAGGCTATGATTACAATTAGGACAACTTGCTTCGATGGGAAAAATTCGCTCGTCTTTTCCCAACTCAACTGTATCAAAACCTTTACGAGCCTCATCTAATAATTGACTAACCCTTGATTTTTTGACTTTTGAAAAGTAATGACCGTCGACAACGACAACAGGCCCAAGAGCACAAGCACCTAAACAATTTACCGTCTCCAGGGTAAACTCCTCATCTGGCGTTGTTTGGCCTGCCTTGATGCCAAGCTGCCGCTCTAATTCATCCGCTATCCTTCGAGCGCCCCGCACGTGACACGCAGTACCAAGACAGGCACAAACAAGATGCCTGCCTCGAGGTTTCAAACTGAACGAATGGTAAAATGTAGCAACACCATATATATCGACGAGAGAACCCCCTGTCTCCTTGGCTACCACTGCGAGTGATTCTTTTGGGAGGAAGCCCCATTTAGACTGAATGTCACCCAGGATAGCCATAAGGCCTCCCCGTTTGCCGTTATGCTTTTCTATGATTTGAACGACATCTTTTGAATCAACTTTTGTTACCAAATGGACATCCTCTTCGGTTGGTAGGGCGGCAGCATCTTGTATCATTTTATCGGTACTCCTCGCAATGCCAGACACCGCCTTCGGGTTTCGGAAAGACACAGGTTTGGCGGTTTCCACAGTCGCTGCACAGCCCAATCAGGCTGGCTGACTCCTCGGTAGCGGTGACGGAAGACGCCATCAACTGCGGCTTTTCCGCTCCGGCAATCTTGCCGGCAGGGACACTCTCAATTTCAAATTCTTCACAATAAAACGCTAACCTCTGGGGGGCTCTTGGAAACGTGCAGGTCGGTGAGTGCTTACATGTAGAGCATAAACCACGATATTCCATATTGTTTTCCGGCATAATCTGCTCCTTACCTTGTATCTTGCGATTACCCAAGAGTAAAGCAATAATCATACCAGCTGTTAAGCAATGGAAATAAACCATCATCGTGAGGCGGTTTTAGAGTGACCAAACTAAAAGAATTTGGCCTAAATCGAACAGAATCAGCGAATTTGATGAGATAGCTACTTATTGAGAAGTAGGTTAAGTATGGTTTCTATCTTGTTGGAGATGTAATGGAGCGGCGAGGAAATTTGAACCACTGGGTAATTCTTCCTCAGCCGTAAAACTTCATGAAGGGCCTTATACTTTCTTAAGCTTTTTACGTAAGGTTTTGCGGTCGATGCCGAGAATCTCTGCGGCGCGGGTCTTATTGCCGTCTACGCTTGATAGAACATTACTGATGTATTCGACCTCCATTTCTGCGAGGGTTCGGGTGAAACCCGTTTTTCGCAGGGCCGAGAAACGCATAAGAGAAGGCAAATCCGGAACATCGATAAGGTCCCCGTCGGTCATTACCACAAGATGCTGGATTACATTCTCAAGTTCTCTGACGTTGCCGGGCCAATTGTAATTTCTGAGACTTTGCAACGCTTTATTCGAAAACCGAGGGGCCGATTTACCTGATTCCGCCGCAAACTTATTTACAAAATGGTTGGCCAGTAAAAGGATGTCATCACCCCTTTTTCGCAGAGGTGGTATAAATATCGTAATGACATTGAGGCGGTAGAATAAATCCTCGCGGAAAAGTCCCTTTTTTACCAAACTGTGTAGGTCTTTGTTGGTCGCGGCCAGGATCCTTACATCTACTTTCCGTGTCCGGTTCGACCCGACCATACAAACTTCCTTGTCTTGTAGCACACGCAGGAGTTTGACCTGCATGATCAGGCTCATATCGCTGACTTCGTCGAGAAAAATCGTTCCACCATCTGCAGCGTGGAAGAAACCTGCCCGGGATTCGTCTGCTCCGGTAAATGCTCCCTTTACATGTCCAAACAATTCGCTTTCGAGCAGTGCTTCGGGGATACCTCCGCAGTTTACGGGCACAAAAGGGGCTGAAGACCGCACACTGCTGTAGTGAATAGCGCGAGCCGCAAGCTCTTTGCCGGTACCACTTTCCCCTGTTATCAGTACGGTGGCCAAAGTGGATGAGGCCTTACCTATAGCGATGGAAACTTTGTGCATTATTTCTGAGGTCCCGATAAGGCCTTTATGCACAGGAACCGCTTGGTTCGGTGCAGCATCTCCGAGTTTGCGAAGCCTTGCCTTGTCCAGTATACGCTGAACAGCGGATAAAAGCTCGGCGTCGGTAAAAGGTTTAGGCAGAAACTCTTCAGCGCCGGCCTTGACTGCCTCGACCGCGCCTTCAACTGATGGATAACCAGTGATCATCATGACTTCAATATCATTGAAGTTCTCCCTCACGTGCCGCACCAAATCAAGGCCGCTTACCTTGGGCATCTTAAGGTCAGTGATGACCATATCCAATGCCGTGCCTTTGAGGATTTCAATTGCCTCAGCTACCCCCGGTGCCGTGAAGACCTTGTATCCTGCCGCTGTTAGATTTCGTTGGAGTACCTCCAGTGTCGTTGCCGAGTCGTCCACAATCAGAATGTGTTCTTTCGTCGGCGAAGATGACATGTTAAGTATTTTCCTCCATGTCCTGTGGTTCCCCTGTGGGCAGCCTAATTTCAAAACGAGTACCACAACCAGGCCTGCTCTTAACGTTAATCGAACCGCTATGTGCTGTTACGATTCCATGTATCACAGGAAGACCCAAACCTGTCCCCTGACCAACATCTTTGGTCGTAAAGAAGGGGACGAATATTTTTTCGAGAACCTCCTTGCTCATGCCGGCGCCGGTATCTTCCACAATCAGGTGGACATTGTGGTTACAAAATCGGGTTTCTATTGTAATTTTGCCTGTTCCGGACATCGATTGCAGGGCATTGACAACCAGATTAACCATGACCTGATTCAACTGAACAGGGTCGGCTGTGATTTCCGGTAGATTTGACGAAAGGGCATGAACGAGTTCTATACCCTCTTTAGCACAACGGGCCTCGAAAAAGTAGAGACTGTCCTGCACCACTTGGTTCAGATCGAGCCGCATCTTCTTGGGTGGCCTTTGACGCGCAAAAACCAGTAGTTTTTGTATAATCTCCCGCGCTTGCAAAGAAGCGGTTTCTATTTTCGCAATGTCTTCTTTCGCCGAAGCCGAAACTTCAGAGTTCTTTTTTACCAATTGGGCGAATCCCAGAATATTTCCCAGCGGTTCGTTCAGTTCATGTGCTACGCCGGCAGCCAGCATCCCAATAGTAGCAAGTCGATCAGAATGTCGGAGTTGAGCGTACAGCTTCAATTTATCCTCCTCTGCCTGTCTGCGCTCGATAATCAGTGCCACCTGTCTGGCCACCTCGTTAATCAGATTTCGCTCTTCCTTAAGAAATGGGCCCTCATCGAGTTCAGGCTTTTGCTCTAAATAAACCAGTTCGACAGAACCTCTTGGCACACCGCCCACAATAATCTCTGCCGTCTGCTTCGGAGGGCGATTACGGAAACCCGGCGTCTCGTAGGCTGTGCCGTCCAGTGTCACTCGGGCTGTGGCTATTTCAGGGTGTTGCCAGGCGCACGGCAGCAGCTCGACAATGCTCTGCAGGACTTCATCGAGCGATATACTTGGCTGTCCAGCGATCTGTGCGATACCGTAGAGACAGGTTAACTCTTTGACTCGCTCGCGCAATGCGACCTTCTCAGATTGTGATAACCGGCTATCTACCATCGTCATCCTAAAATGTTAAGAAGAACTACAAAGTAAAAAATTTTCTTTGAAGCTCTTTATACAGTTATTGTACTTGCACTTCAGGGTACCTGTCAAGATTTGCGGCAGCGCATAAGTTCAATTTTCAGTTTGGCGTGAAGTGGTAGGTTTGGGGCCGGTTTGCGGCTGAAGTTGATAATTAAACGCCGGCCAAATCCTCAATCTCAAGGACGATTTCCCTCGCCTGGCGTGACGAATGCGGGCAAAGATCCTCAACCTCCCACCCAACCATAAGCGCAATTATTTCGTCGTTCATCTCCGGGAACGCTTTTTGAATTTCACCTTCAAAAAGGTAGTATTGCCGGAAATTACACCCATACAAAGAAGGCCGGGAAAAATATATTTCCCCGGCCTCAATAAGAAATCAAACCTGTCAAAAAGCTCTATCAAAGTTTACCGAGAACCAGTGCCAAAATTATTAAAATCACACAGGCAGGAACCAGCAGCTTAAGGCTCTTTTGTACCGATGAGCCTTTGGCTAAATTCCCAATGGCCTTGGGTACAATAACGGCACCGGCCAAACCTACGGCGAATATAATGCCGAAGATGCTGCCGTAAACTTCCGGGCTGAACTTGGCAAAGGTGACACCGACTATCGTCGGGAAGCACGGCGCAAAAGCCAGACCGGCACAGACAGCCAGCGCACTTGTCCAAATGGCCCCACTTTTGGCCATTGCAAGTATTACCAGTGCGGCAATCACGGCAGCTCCGGCCACAAACCAACTACCGTATTGGGTAATTACCGCTATCTGGCTGGCGACCAACCTGCCAACCATCATTGCCACGGCAAAAACGGAAAGCATCTGCTGAGCGCTGGCATCTACGACGGCGCCATCCAGAGAAGGGAAATCCCTGCTTATAATCTCTTTACCATATGGAGGAAGCCAGTTGCAGAACGAGGACTCCAGGCTTATGTAGCAGAAAAGGGCGAATGCGGCAACGAGTACGGCCGGCTCCTTGAGCAGTCCAAAAGCATCGGCAAGCGCAAAGCCCGCCTGGCTCGCAGGGTAACTGGCAATTACCGCCACAATCACGGGCAAAAGAACTATAACGCCTAACGCTGAAACGGCCTTTTCATACGTTGTCTTTCTAAAGAGGAAACTGACAATAAGAGGCGTAACAAAAAGACCTAAACCAAAAAATACGTTGCCCAGATTACTTGCCGCTGCGGGATTCTGGCCCCCGTAAAGAACAACCGGAATCAGCGTATTTCCCGCGGTATTCAATGCCATCGCGCCAAAACCGAGAAGCAGACAGGGTATAAGCACCGCCCCGTAAGTTTTGCCGTAAGCGAAAATAAAAATACATGCCGCCGTTGCAATAAAACCAAAAATGGCGACCGGCTTGTACCCTATCTTATCGATGGTGACGCCAAGCAACAGCGAGGCAACCAGACATGAAAGCATAAACGCCGAAATGAGCGAGCCGAACTTGCCCTGGTCGATTTTCAGTCTCGGCATCAGCTTTACGCTGATAGAGCCGAGCAGTGAAAAACACATACCCAGCCCAAACACACACAACAAGGCCACAACTTTCTCCATGTTCCACACTCCTTTCAATAAAATCCCTTTTACAGAGTTTTAAAATCCGTGGCAAACCAAACGGATATCACTATTTCATCTGGATTCGGATTATCAGGTAAATGTGTATAATAGCTGTAAGGGTCAGTGCCAGTGTGCTGTACCGGTGCAGATTCAAAAGGACTTCCTGGCCATGAGTTCCGAAAATGGGAAACATTCCCAAAACAATCGATAAAATGACTGGCAGGGTCAGAAAAATTATCAGCCAAAAGGCTATCTTCTGAATAAGGCAAGACTGCTCTCCCTCATCCTGCTTATCTGCAGTTTTCATGTGAATAAAGCGTCTGAGAACGCGCAACAGCCAAGGCCAATCGGCGGCTTTGAAGCGGTTATGATGTGCCCACATTACCGCCAGAATCGCCACACAGATGGCGAACACCGGCGCAAAAGTCGCATGAATCATCAAAAGATAACCGCTTAGATGTTCATCCATAACAAGCGGGCGATAGAATCCGGTGAGTACCAATACGAGAAAACAAAGAAGTGTTAAAAGATAAAGCAGCTTTCGCAGAACACCCAGCAAACTTAACTGCTGCGGGAGCAAAATAATGGTTAACAGATGAACGAGTTTCTTCAAAATGGCGACCGGGCCCCATTTGTGTTTGCCCGAAACGGGAAAAACCAAACAGTGAAATGCCAGACTGGCAAAAACAACTATAAAACCGGTTATGGAAATAACTCTAAACATATTATTTCTCTTCTTCCGACAATACCTTCACAACAGAGCCCAGGGCCTTTAATGCGTAAAGCAACAAAACGCCGGCTATAAGCAGACAGGAGACCAACGATACAATTTTTAACCAGGGACGGAACACAAACGAGAAGGCAAAGGCCTTTGTATAAAAGGGCCTAAGCCCCTGAAATTCAACCATCTCTTTTGTGGAAGCGGCCTCGGAAACAAGCGGAGAATCCACATCGACCCGGCCAAAGAAGAAGGGCTTGTCGGTGGTATGGCAATCTGAGCAGCCGCCGCTGCCGAGCGACTGGGCAGCAGGTCTTACATCATGGGCAATCGGCCAAAGATAAGGCTTAGCTGCACAGTCTTGTGTGTCGGTAAGCTGGTCTTTGTTGTCGAGGCTATAGACTTTACCCGCACAGATATAGACCGGTTTTTCTACAGTGTTTTTCAGCACCACAAGCACTTTGGTTATCTGCTCGGCGGTCAAATCAGGCCAATCGCCTGAGCGAGAAACCTTTCCGCCATCAAGAATTTTCCCCGCAGCCTTGCCGACAAGCTCCAACGCAATCGGCACTACATCGCCATCTTTTAAGCTCCCCCAGAATGCAGGCCAAATAAGATTATGGGGAGCAATTTTGCCATCGGGCTGTTTGGCAAAAACAGGTGAAACAATATGGGGCAGCGCATCCGCCGACCTGTTGACACTATGGGTGCCAAGGCCATGCGCACGTGAAGTCTTGATACGTTGAGTTTTTTGCTGCGGCATCAAACCGCTATGACAAGCGGTGCAGCTTAGTCTTTCAAAATGGACCGGCGGAATACCCGCGTGCTTCGGTTCAGACGCACCAAGACGTCCATCCGTATGACAGCCCTTGCATGACGATGATGCCGCCAACGGATTTGTTGAGACAGAAGCTTCATTTTCATACCCGCGGACAATCTCGTGGTCAAGACCGTTGCGGTGACAATCAACACAGGTCAACCCCGCTGCAAGGTGAACGTCCTGGTCAGTCATCCAGTGCTGGATATCCGGCTCCTGCAGTTTCACATTGGAATGGCAAAAATAACATCGATAGTCAGGGGCTTTTTTAACGATATCAAGCAACACACGCTTGTTGTTATCAAACGCACTTTCCTGATAGTTAACAGTCAGAGGGATGAGCTTGGGGTCGTCAAGAATCTCGGGCATAAACGGGTCATACGTTTCGGGCATTTTCTGGGCCGAACCCTTGACCGAAGCAAAACTACACGCCGCCGTTGCCGCCCAGCGGAAATTCTCACGTACTATCTGGGTGGCATATTCGGCCCGGTCGTGACCGGGGTCACCATCATGGCAGGCAAGACAGTTAATCTCAAGCTCACCTGAGACCGTCCACCGGGCCTGAAGGTCCGGCGATTCGGCATCTGTATCTTCTCCTATCCCGCCGGGCAATTGTCTGCCAAAACTCTTAATAAACTTCCAGCGTGTAAGGCCTATCTGCCTGGGATTATAAGTGCCTTCCCATGGGCGGTAAGAAAGAGGAATCTGTGTAGCGGTCGCGGCATCAACATATATCCAGGGTTGGCCGAGTCTGCCCGCTTCTGCATCCGGCAATACGGCGTTAAAATGCCGGCCTTTACTTATCTTGTCATAATCATGACAATCGGCGCAACTGCCTCGCATCGAAAAGGGCAAAACCAGCTCATCGTCAGGGGAAATCCTCTGGCCCTCTTCGTCAAACAAATTGATAAGATGAACCGGCTGGGCCAGGCTGCCGTCCTGCATGTCACCGAGTAATATCTTGTCACTCGCAGCAAAGGTGGGGATGGCCAGCGCCAGCCAAAACAGAGTACCTGTTAATATCAATCCTTTTCTCAATTTATCGGCAATCCTTTTTCTGCGTCTCAATGTTAAAAATGATCACCTGTACCCGGCTATAAAACTATACTTTAAACTCCTCCGGCTTAAAGTCAAGTTTTCTGGCCGCTTCGACCGCTTCGTTGACCTTCAATACAGTCACCGCCGTTTCATATCCAATTTCGGCCGGACAATTAAGCTTCGCCTTGCCACGGACAGCATCGAAGAAGTTCTCCAGATGCGGCTGATGATATTTCTTTTCCATCGTCACCGGAAGCTCGTAAGCCGGCGGTGCCATAGTCTCGCGAACATCAAGAACAGCACCGGTTTCCGCCTCCTGTTCCGTCTTCTCAGGCTCATTCAAAAAACCCGCCTTGACCCACTTGTCCCATTCGAGGGCCGACGGCTCACGATAAACCGCTCCCCTGCTCGCGGATTCCGATATGTTAAGTGTTCCCTGGTCGCCCATAAACGTCTCGAAATAGCCATTACTACTATTTGTAGTTATCGTCTGATAGAACGCTCTGACTATACCCTCTGATGTCTGATATTCATACAAAGCCATGACAGTGTCATACCACTCGTGCGTTGCTTTATCGTAATAATCCGTACCACCGCTGGCCATAACCGCCTTTGGAGCCATATCAAGGAACCAGTTAAATATGTCTATCTGGTGCGAACCCAGGTCCACAATAGGCCCGCCGCCAAGGCCTTTATACCAACGCCAGTTTCTGAACTGGTGCATGGACTTAAAGCCGTATTTGGCAAGGGTAGCTTCATCCATTGCATATTTCTCAGGCGCCCCAAGGTCCGGGCGGGCAGCACGGTTCCATTGGCCGTTGATAGTAGTTACTCGGCCTAAAATTTTCGCCTCTTTTATCAGTTTCTCGTAGCAGTGGATATACCGCGGATTGCTGCGACGCTGGTGGCCTATCTGCAAAAGCTTGCCCGTCTCCTTCGCCGCTTCGGCCATTTTACGGGCACCTTCCAAAGTGTTCGACATTTCTTTTTCACAGTAAACGTGCAGACCGGCTTTAAGACAAGCGACGGTATGCTCGCAATGCCAAAAGTCAGGAGTAGCGATTATCACCGCATCGAGGTCCTTTTCATTGGCAAGCATGTCCTGATAATCAATATAAGCGTTAGGCTCATGCTTATATTTTTTCAGAAGAC
>Ga0307378_10003113_pt1 | contig 24571 bp, 17 predicted proteins | sample UN1MG_FD_202238 | JGI IMG/M metagenome (GOLD analysis project Ga0307378, IMG submission 202238) | Soil microbial communities from Risofladan, Vaasa, Finland - UN-1 | ecosystem: Environmental > Terrestrial > Soil > Coastal area > Acid sulfate soil | place: Finland: Risofladan, Vaasa | collected...
GTCAACGCGGCGATCAAGAAGCACCTCCAGTACGACAACATGTGGGTCGTCTTCATCACCAACGACGCTGAGGGCCTCAAGAAGATGATCGTCAACGACGAGCCGAGCCCCAAGGCCTACTCCGAGGAGACGCCGCAGGACGTTCTCGACGAGGACAAGCTTGTCGAGGTCTACCCGCTCAACGTCCCCGAGGAGAACGTGGTCATCGTCAACATCAACGAGGTATTCGAGAAGTAATTTCAACCGCTGACGTGATACGAAGAGGGCGGGTATTTTGCCCGCCCTTTTCACTTTAAGCGAGCCCAATATTTGCCGCATTGCGAATTTCGGAGGGCGAAATCGCATTCCTGCAGCATTATTGGGTAGTGTACTTACCAATATTACTGATCTATTCTGGTTTTTCCCTTTCAGTTGAGATAAGTTCGCAGGTTTCCGCCACCAAGTAATTCACTTTTTGATTGGTTATTAATGAATTGCTGAATACAATGGTTTGGAAACGATAGGCTTTGCGTAACTGAGAGGATGGATGCTTGACTTAAGGTGAAAATATGAACTTAGATGCCAAGAGGCCGAGCGAGATTGAATTGACAGATATTCGGTCTTTGGTAGATGAAAAAGAACCAGAGGGCAAGAGACTGGATTACAAGCGGTGTTTACCTGGTTCCACTCCGGAAGAAATAACAGAGTTTTTAAAGGATGTATCCGCTTTCGCCAATGCTTCAGGTGGCTTTATTATCTATGGCATTGAGGAAGAAAAGGACAAGAAAGGCAATAATACGGGTAAACCCGGGAAAATCTGCGGCTTGGGGGAAATTAATCCTGATGAAAAGATACTGTCTTTGAAGAATATCCTCAGGGATAGAATCAAGCCGCAAATCAGCGGTATTATTATCAACTCAATTGATATAAATGACAGCAATCTTATTGTATATGTTTACATCCCTGCGAGCTGGCAAGCACCGCATATGATTTCCTATAAGGGAAAACAGCCGTTTTATGTAAGAACTTCAAGAGGAAAAGACCCGATGGATGTGCCGGAAATCCGCCACTCATTCTTAGCGTCTGAATCATTATTCGATTCAATCAGAAATTTTAGATTTAAAAGAATTAGTATGATTAAGAATGATGATACACCGGTCGTTCTGCCAGGAAAATCAAAAATAGTCATACATATTATTCCCATTGAACATTTCATGGGCAAGGAGGTTATTAGTTCGTATGATTATGAATCGGAAGTCGGGGGAATAAATCCATTTAAAGTTGGAAGCCGCGGGACAAGATATTGTATGGATGGTATTTATAGTTATGGGCCGTTAGAGAATGAGCCAGACTCTTATTTTCTGTTGTTTAGAAACAAATCATGTGAAGCTGTCAATTCTAGTTTAATAAATCGCAACTATCATAATACTGCCAGAAAGTGTATACCGCATACTTATGAATCAGCGATTATTTGTGAGATTGAGAGTTATGTCAGCTTTTTATCAAGCATTGGAGCAAGGCCCCCATTGGTGGTAATGTTATCTTTGTTGAATGTTAGAGGGCATTTTATGCTAAAAGGAGGACTACAAATATATCCGGAGTTTGCAGGCGAAGAAATTAATAAAGAGGATTTATTAATGCCTGATATAATAATGAACGATTTAGATATGAATAAAGAAGAAATAGGCATAGAATTGAAGATAGTATACGATCAAATATGGAATGCATGTGGGCATCCCAAATCGCCAAATTATGATAGCAAAGGAGAGTGGAAAGGAGAAAAGTAGCACTAGAAGAGAAATAAAAAAAGTAAAAACAAGATTATGAACAAATAACATGGTTATTATTAGAGCATTATAGAAGAGGGTGGGAGTGAGAGCAAGATTCTGTTCTCCTTACGGAGATATGTTCATTCATCTGGGGCAACCGTTAACGGACACTTAAAAAGGCCTGTATGCAGGCCTCAGGAGGAATAATACCCAAGTGCAGGATTTTATAAAATAAGCCAATTATATTCACTGATCAGTGCGGCGAGAAAATCCATCGCGAGAAACAAACCCATTGCGCCGTTGGTCATGATGACGGCGCCCTTCCCGGTGGCGGGGCAGGCGATCAGCATGCAATTGATGCCGGGTTCGTTGTGGCCCGGATGGGAGAAATAAAGGTTTTCTCCTTCACCGATGAGAAAGACGCCGAGGCCCTGGCCTGTGAAGCCCAACATCTGGTCGGTGTCAAAGTTGAGCTCGGCGTTGAACATCCGCTTCACGGTTTCCTGAGATAACAGCCGATCCGATTCGCCGCGCCGGGCGCGCATCAGCTCGATTGACAGGAGCGCCAATTCCGCAGGCGTCGACTGCAGATTGCCGTGGGCCAGGGCGGTGGGGTGCAGCCAGTGGCCGTAGGCCTTGCCCTCGGCGTCGTGGGGCGATGCGGCAATTCTGTCGACTTCCGCACTGAGGGGAAACTCCAGCGTGCTCGATTTCATACCCACGGGATCGAAGATTTTTTCCTGGACCAGCTCGATGTAGGGCCTACCGGTCACTTCCTCGATCAGTTGCTGGATGACGAGATAGCCGAGATTCGAGTACTGGTGTTGCGAGCCGGGGACGAATTCGACCACGGCGGGCTTGTTCGTGGCAGGAGCCTCGCCCTTCAGCACCTGCACGAGTGAAGGTGTGGATCCATCTTCGTAGCCGAAGCCGCCGTCGGGGCGGCTGATGCCTGCCCTGTGAGACAACAGAAGCCGCAGCGTTACCCTGCTCTCGCGGGTGAAGTCGCTCTCGGGGATTTGCCAGGATTTCAGGCGCAGGTTGACGTCCTCGTCCAGGTTCAGTAATCCCTGCTCGATCAATCGATGGGTCAGCACGGCGGTGAGAAATTTGGTCGTCGAGCCGGCCTCGAAAAGGGTCTCTGTGGTCACCGGCTCGTCGCTTCCCGCTCTCTTGATTCCGTAGACCTTGGCCCACTCGATCCTGAAATCGTTGATAACCGCGATGCTGACTCCCGGTATCTTGTAGTGCGCCATGCGCTCGGACAGTGTCTTCCGCTCGGCGGGCTCGTCCCGCCCGGCACGAAAAATCTCAGCAACAGAGAATACTTTCAGCTCAACGAGACTGTTTTCGACACGGTGAATTCTTTCCTCGATATCGGCTGTCTTTTCCTGTGCACAGCAGCAAACGGCAGCGATTAAAACGGCTGCGAAAGCAAGGGAAGTGCGCATGTTTAGTATCCTTTCGCTCTGGACACATGCAATTGAAAGACGACGGTTATTGTCTTAAGAGGGGACAGCAATCCCCCTGAGCCTTTGTATTGGACGCGTGAGAACCATGGAGGGTTTCTGATTAAGTAGCAAGCTGTTTCTATTTTGGGGAGTGGAGGTGTAAGCCGGATTCTGTTCTCCTTGCGGAGCGATGATCATTCCTCTGGGACGACCGTTACCGGCCGCCTCAAGCGGCCTACCCGTCGGCCTCGGGCGGGACCACCCTCAAGCGCCGACCTATTTGGCCTTGCTCCGTGCGGGGTTTGCCAAGCCGGGGAGGTCGCCCCCCCCGCTGGTGGGCTCTTACCCCACCGTTTCACCCTTGCCCGCCGTGGCGGGCGGTCTGCTCTCTGTTGCACTTTCCGTAGGCTCGCGCCCCCTGGGGGTTACCCAGCGCACTGCCCTGTGGAGTCCGGACTTTCCTCCACGGCCCCGGAGGGCCGCAGCGATCATCCCCTCCACTCCCGATGCAAACCTAGTGCATAGCGACGCCAAAGGCAAGCGCTCCAGGGCCTTAGCGGCGGCCGGGCTTGAGTATTAGTCCTCACGGATGGTACAATCCCCGAACCGATAACTGCGCACGGGCGGCCGGCGGCCGGAGGGAGCGGGGATGGATTGGCTGATCAGGGCGGGCGATTTTATTGACCGGCACCTCGCCTCGCTGGGCGAATTGCCGAAGGCGACGAAGGACGTCACCGCCATCGCGCTGATCGTGCTCGGCGGGCTCTTCTGCTTCATCGGCTACCGCTTCTTCAAGTACGTCCTCGGCCTCAGCGGCTTCCTGGTCGGCGGCGTGCTGGGAATGGCGTTCTACCCCTACATCCCGGTCGTGGGCTCGATGGGCGAGATCGGGCTCTACCTGATGGCGGCCGTGGCGGGGGCGGTCGGCGCGGTCCTGTTCTACTTCCTTTTCTACTATTTCGGCGTCTTTGTCTTCGGCTCGGTGGCGGCGATGTGGGCGGCGATGCTGCTGATCCCGATGATGTCGGTGGAGATGCGACTGCTGGTGGTGCTGGGCTTCGGCTTCGTCGGCGGACTGCTGGCGTTGATGCTGCGGCGGCAACTTGTGATCGTGCTGACCACGGCTGTCGGGGCGGTGACGATGATGAGCGGCATCGGCTATTTCTACAGCTGGCCCCTGTCGTTCACCGGCCTCTCGCTGGTGCGCTCCTTCGACGGTACCTTCATCCCCGGCCTCCTGGGGCATCCCGACGGCGTGCTGATTCTGGTGCTGACCGGGCTGCTGTTCTTCGGCGGGATGATGGTGCAGAATTTCATCCCCGAGAAAAAGCGCGAGAAGCGCTGAAAGTCGATTGTCACTGTCAAACTCTTTCCCTCGAGTTTTTTTTCGTGTATCTTTCCACGCTACTGAACCGGGTGTGAGAAAAACAAACCGGGTATTGCCATACATGTAACAGGATCTGTAACGCTATAACGAATAATGTCCGGACGGGACACGTAAAGAGTTTGACGGCAGGAGAGGTGAGATGCTGAGAAAGACGATAATTTTCTGGGTCGTAGCGATACTGATAACGTTTGCGGCCGCCTACTACCAGCGCCGGACCGGGCCGACGCACCCGGCCGATGCGGCGGTGACTTTCGGTGGCACGCAATACCATTTCGAGATGCTGCGGAGCCACGGCGGCGATGACGACGCTGAGATCCGCATTGAGATGCCTGACGAGAAAGTCACCGGAGAGCTCAAGTACCGCCGCTTTCCAACGAACGAGGAGTGGCAGACGACGGAGTTCGTGCGCGAAGAGAATTCAATTGTCGCCCGCCTGCCGCACCAGCCCCCCGCCGGCAAGCTGGAATACTACCTGACGCTCAACGACGGCACCGACTCGACAACCGTCGGCGAGAAAGCGCCGATTGTCATCCGCTTCAAGGGGGACGTGCCCGGCTGGGTGCTGCTGCCCCACGTGGTGGTCATCTTTGCCGCGATGCTGATCTCCAACCTCGCGGGATTGATGGCCGCGTTCAAGGACGAGCGCCACCGCTTCTACATGTTCCTCGCCTTCGCGCTGCTGCTCGTCGGCGGGATGATCCTCGGCCCGATCGTGCAGCAATACGCTTTCGGGGCGTTGTGGACGGGCGTGCCCTTTGGCTGGGACTTGACCGACAACAAGACGCTGATCGCGGTGATCGCTTACCTCATCGCGGTGATCTTCAACCGCAAGGGCGACAAGCCGTACCTGACCTGGATCGCCGCGCTGGTCGTGATTGTGGTGTTCTCAATCCCGCACAGCGCTTTCGGCTCGGAGTTGGATTACTCGTCGGGCAAGATCGGGATCGGCTGATCCTACTCGGTGCTGACGGTTCCGGCTCCCGTTTTGACCACTGCTTCTGAAGTCAATTCCCGCCAGATGTGTGCCTCCATCGCTTTGAGGAGGGGAATGAAACCTTCTCGCCGTAGGGCGCTGATGGGGTAGCCGCCTAGCTGGCCGGCAACGGCGGCGACGCGGGCTGGATCGGTTTTGTCTATTTTATTGAGGGCGAGCAGGCGCGGAATCTCGGCCAACTCGAGTTCTTCGAGGATAGTCTCGACCGAGTGCATTTGCTCCTCGAGCTGTTCACTTGAGACGTCGACGATGTGTAACAGAAGGATGGCGTCGCGCAGTTCCTCGAGTGTGGCCTTGAAGGCGGCGATCAGGTCCTTCGGCAGGTCGCGGATGAAGCCGACGGTGTCGGTGATGACGATTTCGCGTTCGCGCGGGAAGCGCAGGCGGCGGCTGTGGGTGTCGAGCGTGGCGAAGAGCATGTCCTCGACGAAGACTTCGCTGTTGGTGAGAGAGTTGAGCAGTGTGCTCTTGCCGGCGTTGGTGTAGCCGACGATCGAGACGATGGGGATGCCGGCGCGCTGGCGGCGGGCGCGGCGTTGGTCGCGGCTGCGGGCAAGGCGCTTGAGCTCGTGCTCGAGGCGGGTGATGCGCTCCTGGATGCGGCGGCGGCCGATCTCCAGCTTGGTTTCTCCGGGGCCGCGCGCTCCGATGCCGCCGGTGAGGCGGGAGAGAGAATCGTCCTTGGCCGCCAGACGGGGCATCAAATACTTTAACTGGGCCAGTTCGACCTGGAGTTTGCCGTCGCGGCTGTCGGCGTGCTGGGCGAAGATGTCGAGGATCAACTGCGTGCGGTCGATCACCTTTACCTCGATGGTATCGCCGATGGCGCGGGCCTGGCCGGGGCTGAGGTTATGGTCAACGATCAATAATTCGGCGCCGAGGCCCATGCTACGTATCGCCAGGTCCTGCAGCTTGCCCTTGCCGATCAGCGACTTGGGGTTGATCGAATCCTGTCGATGGAGAACCCTGTCGACCACCTCGACGCCCGCTGTGCGGGCCAGCTCAGCCAGTTCATCCATCGAGGCCTCGGCGGCCGCCTTGTCGCGGTTGAAGACGGTGACCAGGATTGCCCGCTCGCGCTCAGTCTCAACCACCGGCGGCCCGACGCTGCGGCTGAATTCCTCTTCGAGTGAGCTGATCATCTCCAGCACGTTGTCGTTCCAGGCACTGAGGTGGCGCGGCGGCAGGATACGCCACGGCTCCTCGCCGCCGATGCCGGGCATCAGGTGGGCGACGTGCGTGGTGCCGGGGAGGCCGCTTTCGTCGGGACAGACGGCGGCGACAAGGTCAAGGTGCAGTAGTGCGAGGTCGACCAGATCGTCCTGGCTGAGGCCCTTCGGGCCGAGGTGGGTGTGGATATGACGCAGGCCGCGGAAGCGCCCGGTGCCGGCGCGCACGCGCTTGAAGTCGGGCAGGAGAACCTCGTGGGCGTTGCCGACGGCGACGTATTCAACCTTGCCGCGGCGGTTGATGAGGACGCCGATCTGGCGTCCGAACTCGAGCGATAGCTCAAGCAGGGCGCGGGCAAGATCGGTGCTGACAAGTTCTTGCGGGCGGACTGAGCGGCGGTAGATGTTCTGCAGCCTGCGGATCTGGTTGGCTTTCAGGCCTTGTGTGTTGCCGTAAACTCTGTCGCTCACTTCAGTGTAGAGAACCTCAATGGATTGTGTTGCACCTTATATTGTAGCGTAATTTTACAGAATCAGCCAGCCGGCAGGCCGTAGTCCGTCTGACTAAATGTGATTCGGATTATATTCAAGCATAACATTGACTTGAGAGAATTCTCGCGTTAGGGAAGAGTAATTGCATCGGGCGCAGGATCAGATGTCGATTAAACGCTTTCTCAGAATTTTGTTGTGGTTGGTGCCGCTTGCCGCTGTTGCGGCCTGGCTTGTTGCCGAGGGGGCAATCAGCGAGCAGGCCGAGTTGCAGCGGGCGTTCACATCCCTTGTTTTCGGAGAGACCGAGAGGGCGCATGCTGAATTCGAGCGGTTTCAGGATTCGCTCTGGTACGGCCGTGAAGCCCGCTTCGGCCTGGCCCTTTGCGCAGCGATAGACGGCGAGGAGGACGAGTTCGACGCGGGCGACATCCCCGAGTCAATGCCTGTTTCCCTGTCGTTGCTGATGGCGCGCGAGTTGAGGTCGGGCGACTTCGCCGCCTGCCGCCGGCTTGCAGGGATGGCTGAGGTGGCCGGCGAAAAGACCGCGCCTCTCTATCTCGCCGCTTCTTCGCTGGAATTGGGTGATCGCGAGGCGGCGACCGCGTCCTGGGCACTTGTATCCAAAGCGATGCGGGCGACCCTGACCGGCAGGCGCTACGCGCAGGCGGCGGGGCTGCTGGAAAGAGGTGCCGTCTCCATCGTCCGCGACCGCAGGGGCGAGCTGGTTGGGCAGCTTGACGGCTCGGGTGCCTTTCTGTTTGCCGAAGGTGTGGAACCGGATCTGGTGCCAGCGACAATCATCGACGAATTGACGGAATGGGAGACGCCGGCGGGCGTGCGGTTGGGAATTGATCTGCAGTTGAGCGAGTTAGCCCTGGATGCAATTGAGGGCTACCGGGGCAGCATCGTGCTGCTCGATCCGCGGCGCGGCGAGGTGCTGGCGGCGGTGAGTGACGAGCGGACGAAACGCCGCGGAGGCACTCCGGCCTTGGAGCAAAGGCTGGAGCCGGCGTCGATCTTGAAGGTGATCACCACGGTTGCTGCAATGCGGGCGGGTCTCGATCCCGATGCCGAGATTGCCGAGATGACCTGCAACGGCGCGATCCGCTACCGGGGCGGCATCCTCTACTGCCCATATACCGCCGGGCCGTTGCGAAGCCTGAATCGCGCGATGGCGATTAGCTGCAACATCGCATTTGCCGAGCTGGGGGTGAAGGTCGGTTGGGAAGGAATGCTGGCCGAACTGCGGAATTGGGGATTCGACTCCGAGGCGGGGAATCCCTTCCCTCTGGGGAGCATCATCACAGAATCGGGTAGCGAGCTGCAGCTGGCCAATCTCTCGATCGGGCTCAACACGGCCGAGATCACGACGGCGCACGCCGCTCTGATTGCCGCGACATTCGCCAACGGCGGTGTGATGCCCGCGCCGGAGGTCTTGCACGGGGGCGACGGTTTCCTCGGCCTGTCTCCCCACCTGAAGAAAATCGAGACCGGCAGGAAGCTGGTCGAAGAGGCCTGGTTGCCGCCGATCGTCGAATCGATGAGGGCGGTGGCGTTGTGGGGCGGGACGGCCGCCTGGATCGCGCCGCCGCGTTTCCCGGTGGCGATGAAGACCGGCACCGGCGGCGGCTCCCGGCAGGGATTCCACATCAACTACATCGGCTTCGGGCCGATGCCGCGCGCTGACATCGTTTTCAGCGTGAGGGTGACAAACCAGCTCACTTCGCCGCGGGCGCGCAAGGCCGGCTTCGAGGTTACCAGGCGTTTGCTTTACGCGTTGAGCGCGGTCGCAATGGAATACGGATGGCGATGACCAGACCGAACTCATCCGATAGAAGACCGAGATTATTGTTGCACGTCTGCTGCGCGCCCTGCACAACCTCGCCCGTCGAGCGGCTGAAGGACGAATACGAGATCACCGCTTTCTTCTACAACCCGAACATATACCCACGCGAGGAGTATTACCGGCGCCTGGAGGAAACCAGGAAATACTGCGGCGAGATCGGTGTTCAGTTGGCCGAAGGGCCCTTTGATCCGGAGCGCTGGGTGGAGTTGACCAGGGGTTTGGAGAACGAACCGGAAGGCGGCGAGCGCTGCCGGATCTGCATCGAGATGCGCCTGGATACCGCAGCGCGGTACGCGCGCGAGAACGGCTTCGACGTGGTTTGCACGGTGCTGACAGTCAGCCCGCACAAAAACGCCAGGATGGTCGAGGAGATCGGAAAATCGGTCGGCGAGCGTGAGCAGATTGTCTTCCTGCCGCAGGATTTCAAGAAGAAGGATGGATTCCGGCGCAGTATCGAGCTCAGCCATGTCCACGAACTTTACCGGCAGGACTATTGCGGCTGCGAGCCGAGCCTGCGGGAGAGTGAAAAACGCAGGGCGGAGAAGAAGAGCAAGAAATAAAGGTAGTCCCGGAATTGATAAGAGACCCATGGGGCCTTTTATCATGTAAAGCTTGGAATTCGATTATTTAATCAGCTTCATCATCATGTTGCCGCCGACACGGTCGCTGCGCTTGCGGGCGTTGATCAGCAGCGCCTGGTCAAGGAATCTGCTCTGCACACCGCTGTTGAGCAGGAATTTCTCGACGGTCTGGGTCTGTCCGACCCTGCTGATGGAGATGCGCATCGGCTGGCGGTTGAGCTTGCTGTGGTCGGTGAGGTTATTGAAACTCCAGATGGTTCTCTCGAAAGCATCACCGTAGCGGTTGTAAGCCGACGGCTCGCAGGCGCCTAGGAAGTTGTAGATATTGCCGTCTTTCTCGATGCAGGAGATCCGCAACTGCAGGCTGTTGTCGTCGCTGTCGGTGTAGCTGCAGACGCCGTGGTAAGCGCGCATGCCGTTGACGCTGCGCGTGTTGGCGTCGAGCACGCTGAGGTCGTTCTCGGAGACGATGTTGTCGAAAGCCTGTTGCGGATCGCGGGCATCGCTGCTGATCGTGAGGCTGAGGAAGGCGTCGTCGGAGGAGGGCTTTATCTGGACGGCCGAAGCGAGGTTTGCGAGCTCCCAGCCGGAGGGGTAGTCGAAGCTGAAGCGTAGGTTGGGATGGTGGAACGAGCTGCCCTCGGTGTAGCCCTGGCGCGGGTCGTCGCCGTAGACGAGGCCGTCGATGCGGCGCAGGTACTCGTCGCGGTCGACCGCAAGTTGCCCTGTCGCCGGTTTCTCCGTCATCACCCGCTTGCACTCGGCCTGAACGTCTTTGATGCGGTTGGGAGTATTGGGATGGGTGGAGAGGAAGCCCGGCAGGCCGATGCCCCCGCCGCTCTCCTCCTTCATTCGATTGAGTGTGGCGAAGAAGTCGTCGAACTGGTTTGGGTCGTAGCCCGCGCTGTAGCCGTAGAGGACGCCGAGGTCGTCCGACTGGCGCTCCTGGTCGCGGCTGAACTTCAGGAATAATAGCTGAACTCCGACCATCGCCAACGGCGCGTACTTGCGGAACTTCTCGCTGGCAGCCATGCCGATCAGTAGTCCGCCCATCAGCACTATCTGCCGGGTGTACTGCTTGACGCTGTGCCGCGCGGTGACGTGGCCGATCTCGTGGCCGACGACCATCGCCAGCTCGGCTTCGCTGTTGAGGTGAGCGAGGATGCCGCGTGTCAGGTAGATATATCCGCCAGGTACGGCGAAGGCGTTGACAACCGGCGTGTCGAGCACGCGGAAGTGCCACTCGAGGTGCGGCCGGTGTGAAAGAGCCGCCATCTCCTGGCCGATCCCGTTGACGTACGCCTGCAGCTCAGGATCGGGGTAGAGGCCGTACTGCGCGACAATTTCCTGATCGGCATCGTGGCCCATCGAGATCTCCTGCGACTCGGTCATCAGCACGAATTCGCGCTTGCCCGTGACCGGATTAGTGGCGCAGGAGATGATAATCAAGGCGCTCGCAAGAGCGGCGAATAAAAGCACGAAGCGGACAACCTTGTGCATCTTTTGACCCTCCGGATGCCGCCTGTTGCTGGCGGCCATTGGAAAAAACAAGGCCTCTGGATTTTGAAACAGTTTATCCGAAAAAAGATTATCCCGCCAGCGAAAGCGACGGGTCAACAGCCGCTCGGGCCTTTGATATTGAATTCGTTTAATCCGTCCAGGCGGGGCATTCCACTCGCAAGCCGAATCAGGTGCCCGCGGCAACGGCAGTCGCTCGAGCCGAAGCGCGGCACAACCTCGGAGCCCGGAAGCGCCGCGATGCGGGCCGCGATGGCGCATTCATCCAAGGAGGCCGACACGTAGACACTTTCGACTGCTGCGTACCGGCGCAGGTAATCAACATGCCATCTGCGGCGGCTGGAACCGCGAAAGTGCCGCGCGATACGCTGCGCGAGGTTTTTCTTTGCGCGCCCGACATAAGCGTATCTGCCTTCGTCGAAGTTAATCGATCCAAGGCTTCCCACGGAAGAAGTCGTGTCCTCCGGCAGCCTCAGGATGAGAACGTAGCAGCCGCAATTGGGTTGGGGCGGGGCGGCTCCGTGGTCCGCGTGCTTTGCTGGAGTATTTGGGGTCATAAGGTGATAGTATCATCCGGGAGTATTCACAGGCATTCGGGTCCATATTCGATGGGTTTCACGGGGGGCAGGAAATGATCAAAAAAGCCGCGCCAGCAATCCTGATCGCTTTGCCATTGTTGTTTATTTGTTTCCAGGCATGCCAGCCGTCACCCGAGGCAGGTTTGAGCGACACTATCCTGGCGAAGATCCTGAAACACGAGGACAGCCGGGATGCCGAGAAGGAATTCTTCGGCGAAATTCTGCTGGACGAGTCGGCCGAAGTGCGTGCGAGGGCTTGCCTGGCGCTGGGTAGAATCGGGATGCTCGACTGCCCCGATTGGTTCCGCCCGCAGCTCGAAAGAATCATGGCTGAAGACGAAGACCCGTCGGTTCGCACGATGGCGGCATTCGCTCTCGGCGAGGCGATGGAATTCGAGGCCGTGCAGCAGCTTGTGGTGGCGCTTCAAGACAAATCGCCCGAGGTGCGTTCGGCCGCCGCGGAAGCGCTCTCGAAGTTCGGGGGGCGCGCCGAGGCCGCGGTCGAGTCGATCCTCAGGATGTTCGAATCGGAGAAAGACGAGGGAGTTCTGAGAACCCTGCTGCTGACCTCCTGGCGTTTCGCGGATGGCAGGACCACGCCCGCGGCGATAGGTGTTTTCAGCGAGGGTAGCAAGAACCTTCGCGCCGATGCCGCCTTTCATCTGACCAGGTTTCCCTGGCGCCGCCCGGGCGAGGAGAGCGCTTCTCCCGCCTTTCCGCTGGAATTGCTGCAGGAGATGGCTTCTGACGGCGACGCGGAGATTCGCAAGTATGCCGCCAGGCTGGCCGCCTCGGCGCCCGATGCTCCCGAAGTAACCGGTATAATCGCCTTTCTATTAGCCGATGAGAATGACGGCGTCGCGATCAATGCCGCGAGGACTGCCGCGGTGCGTTGGAATGATGACATGCTGCAACCCTACCTGACTGCCTTATCGGACAGGGCGCCGCACGTTCGCCTGGAGGCCGTGCGGATGTCGCAGCGCATTGTTAAACCGGAGCTGAGCGAGCCGCTGCGTGAAATGCTGGGGGGAGAGGATGAAGCCCTGGCCGCCGCGGCGTTGACCTCGCTAATCGCCAGGGGAGAGCTGGATCCCACCGCCGAGCTGGAGGGTTTTCTCAAGGATGAGCGCCTGACTGTGCGGATTGCGGCTGCCGCATTGATTCATACAACTTTCGGCGGCAAACCTTGGGAATTACTCGAAATCGCTCTCGGCGACGAGAGCGCCGGGGTTCGCTCCACCGCGGTTTCGTCGATCGTCCGGACCGAGGGACATGGCGGGCGGGAGACGCTGGAGAAGCTGCTTCAATCCGATGATCCGGTGATCATGTCCACCGCGGCCGCGGCCTATGCACAGGAGGTCGGTCCGGAAGCGGGGGAGCGTCTGGCGCAACTCTACCTTGGGATAAAAGACAAGCCCGACCCCGAGGCGAAGGCCGAGCTGCTGAACGTTCTGGCGGCACTCGCGGGTAATGAGAAAGCACTGGCGGTGCTCGGAGAGGCTCTGAGCGATCCCGATCGCAGCACCAGGTTGCTGGCGGCGAAGCTGCTGAAAGATATCGATGGCGAAGATCGCTGCAGCAAAGTCGGCCCTCAGGCACTGGATTTGACCGAGGAGGATTACCTGGAAAGGATCAGGGAGACACGCGAAGTGACAGGTGCAGTGATAAAAACCACCAAGGGTGACGTCACCTTCGAGTTCCTCGACAACGCCACCCTGACTGCCTACAGCTTCATCAGCCTGGCTCGCAAGGGCTTTTACGACGGCATCGCAAGCCACAGGGTTGTGCCCGACTTCGTTGTGCAGGCTGGCTGCCCGCGGGGCGACGGCACCGGCGGACCCGGTTACACCATCCGCTGCGAGATCAACAGGCACAGCTACGTGCGCGGCGCCGTCGGGATGGCGCTCGCAGGCAAGGACACCGGCGGCAGCCAGTGGTTCATAACGCTCTCATCTCAGCCACATCTCGACGGAGGCTATACAATCTTTGCCAAGGTGAAGAGTGGAATGGAGATTGCTGACATTTTGATGACGGGTGATAAAATCTTGAGTATTGAATTGATGGGGGATAGGCAATGAGCAGACTGACAATGGTGTTTGCCGTGGCGGCGATCCTTCTACCCTTCGCATCGGCTTTGGCGCAGGACGACCCGGAGCCCAAGCGCTACGTCGGCGAATTCACCGAAGAGGAGGTGATTTCGCATGACGAGCAGTACGCCGACGGCGTGTTCAGTTACATCCCCGACGAGAGCGCTCTGGCAATCTTCAAAGCGGTCTCGCAACCCGTGCTGATCAAAGTGTTCTATCGCACCGACTGCGTCGATTCGATCCAGCACGTGCCGGCGTTCATCAAGACCATCCAGCTTGCCGACAATCCAAACATCGAGGTCCAGTACATCGGCGTCAACCGCCCGAAGGACGAGCCGGCGGAGTTGCTCGAGGGCTGGGAGATCGAGCTCGTGCCCACATTTATCGTCCTGCGCGAAGGCGAGGAAGTCGGCCGGGTGATCGAGACGCCCAAGACCAAGATCGAGATTGATTTGTCGGAAATGCTACAGGCCTTCACAAACTAATCCGTTGCGACCCGGCGTCCAGATGAGCAAAGCCCTCCTGATCAGGATAACCGCCGTCGGAGCGGGCCTGGCCGCCTTCGCGTTGCTGTTCCTCATGCCGGCCTCATACCCGCCTACCGAGAGCCGATTCCGGGAATGGTGGCAGGCGTATTTCCCAACCGCTGCGGAACAGGTGGCGCAACTGATCCGGCTCGAGCGGACAATCGAGAGCACGGCTGAGCCCGTAGCGCGTCCCGTGCCGGCCAGCTTCGATACTTTTCTGGTGACCGAGGAACTCCGCCCGCGGGTGGACTTCTGGAAGCGTATTTATACCGACGTCAATTCCTATCAGGCTTTGATCCACGACAGCCATAATCTCGAGAGGATTTATGCGCTTGTGGACCTGCGTGACGAACCCGGTGCCGATCAATACAGCTTCGACAGCATCAGGAGCGCAGCGTTACGCGTCTTGAAGCGCTATCGCGATCATCTGAGATTCCTGACCTCTTCGCGCTACGATCCCAAGAAGCTTGTCGGTGAGCGCAAGCGACTTTACAACCTGATGCACGCCAGGGGTGGAGTGAAGAAATATCGTGGGGCCGATCAGCAAGTGAGGGTGCAGAGGGGCCTGCGCGACATGCTGAAGACCAGCATCATCCGCTCGGGCCTTTATTTCCCCACATACCTCGAGATCTTCGAGGAGTTGAAGTTGCCGCCTGAATTAACCCTGCTGCCGCATCTGGAAAGCGCCTTCAGCTACGAGGCCCAGAGTTATGCGGGCGCCGTGGGAATATGGCAGCTGACAAAGGTGGCGGCGAGGCCGCATCTGCACATCAACTCCGCGGTCGACGAGCGCATTGATCCCTGGCGCAGCGCCGAGGTGGCCGCGCTTCTGCTGAAGGACAACTACAGGCAGTTGCGCAGCTGGCCGCTGGCTATAACTGCTTACAACCAGGGTGCCGGCTCGATGAAAAGAGCAATCCGCAGCCTGGGTACACGCGAAATAGAGACTATCATCGAGCGCTATCGCAGCCGAAGCTTCGGGTTCGCCGGCCGCAATTTCTACCCTGCCTTTCTGGCGATCATCGAGGTGCTGGAGCACTTCGAAATTCATTACGGCCCCCTGCCGATCGAGCCGGCTTTGACACCTCGCCGGCACAAGCTGAAGTATTCGGATACGCTGGCGAAGATTTGCCAGGAGTTAGGGATCGAGCCGCAGGAATTGGAGCCTTTCAATCCCGCGCTGCGCAGCCATGCCTATCGAAATTTGGCACGCCTTCCCCGTGGGGTGTATTTGAACTTGCCCCCGTTGGAGGAAAGCTCTCAACCGTGACCGGGATTGCCTGGCAATGCACATAGATCCCCTCACGATGGGAATCCCCTGGTTAAAATAGCGTGCCGGGGCCGGGGCGTTTTGCTATATTGGATCCTGAGGAATCCTATAACCGGGAGGGCGGAATGATCGCGATTAATAAGATCCTTTTCCCGACGGACTTCAGCGAATGCGCCGATCATGCGCTGGTATGGGCCATAATGCTGGCAAAAAATTTCGAAGCCGAGCTGACGATGCTCCACGCCGTCGTGCTGCACGGAGACGATGTCGGCGACGAAGTTTATTCGCGTTTTCCTGATCTGGACCGGGTCGTGCAAACGCTGATCGAGAACGCTGATACGCGTCTCGAGACCTCAATACCGGACAAGGGGGAAGTAGAGATTCGCCAGGTCGTCAAGCGGGGGGTGTCGGCCTCGGACGAAATTCTCAATTTCATCGAAAAGGAAGGCATCGACCTGATCACAATCGGAACGCACGGCCGCACCGGTCTGGGCAGATTTCTGATGGGCAGCGTGGCTGACCGCGTGATCCGCCATTGCAACTGCCCCGTGCTGGTGGTGCGCTGCGGTGACGGCCCTCCGCCCGAGCGCGTCGACATTCAAAGCGTAATGCTGCCGATCGATTTTTCCGACCACAGCAAGCATGCGGCACGCTATGCCGTAGCGCTGGCGGGAGCGGTCGATGCGGAGTTGCGGGTGGTGCACGTGATCGATCAGAGCGTCCATCCCAGTTTTTATGCGATCGGCAAGGAGTCGCTCCTGGAGCTCGATCCGGAGCTCGAGTCGCGCGCCGAAGCCGCGATCGACGAGTTCATGCGCGATGCGGGCTGCGATGTCCCTTATTCAAAGGTAATAGCCGAGGGCAAGCCGGCCACGGAGATCGCTCGGCTCTCGAAGGAAGGCAAGGATTGCCTGATAGTAATCGCTTCACACGGAGCCGGGGGGCTGGAGCGGATCATGATCGGCTCGACAACCGAGAAAGTGGTCCACATGACCGATTGCCCCGTGATGATTGTCAAACGCAACCCCACCAAGTGATCAGCTGATAACAAAGAGTAAATTGCTACCCTGAATGCCGGTGATTTGCGAAGAGGAGGCTTTTATGAGAATCGCCCTGGCAGTATTTTTATGTCTGTCGATCCCTATGGCAGCCGTCGCCGATGAGGAAGATTCCGGCGGCAAGAGCGCCTGGACGATCGACGATGTAATCAAGATCGAGAGCGCTTCAGGTTTCGAGTTCTCTCCCGATGGCAAGACCATTGTCTGGTCGAAGCGCAGCCCCGGCAAAGAGAAAGACACTTTCGTCTACGATCTCTACCTCAGTAGCGCCACCGGCGAAATGGACGTCATTCAGTTGACCCGTGGCGACGACAACGACACCTCGCCGCAATGGCGGCCCGACGGCAAGATGATTGCTTTCATCTCCAACCGCAAGGGTGAGGGCAAGGAAGAGAGCCGGGGTGCGCAGATATGGCTGATTAATCCCTTCGGCGGCGAGCCCTGGCAGCTGACATCGCTTGAACGCGGCGTAAACGGATTCGAGTGGCTCGACAACGAGCGGATGCTGATCCTTGCGCGCGAAGACGCATACTTGCGGGAGAATCAGCTCAAAGAGAAAAAGGATGACACGATCGTAGTAGAGGACCCCGACGCTTTCTATCCCACCCGCCTGTTCGAATTTTCGGTAGAGGATAAGAAATTGCAGCGTTTGACTGACAACGCCCTGCCGATAAGGGGTTATGCTCTCTCGCACAACAAGCGCTACATCGTCACCGTCCACCCGCTTACTCCATACGTGCCCGATCCGAAGAACAAGCCGAAGTATTATCTGCGCGACCTGCAGGAAGGCACCGCCAAGGAGATATTCCCCGATCCGTTGTTCTACCCTTCTGGATTCGCCTGGGCGCTCGACGATTTCGGCTTCTATTTCCGGCGCACTCACACCTCCGACTACGTGAACCAGGGCGCCGGCGCGAGGTTTCTCTACTGGTACGATTTGGAATCGGGCGAGTACGAGCAGGTTCCCCTGGAACACGAGTGGGGACTGGGGAGGAGTTTCGCCGTCACGCCCGACGGCTTCATCGCCTCTCTCGCGGCGGGCTACAAGTTTGCCTATGCGCGTTACACCCGCGAAGGCGACACGTGGAAAAAAGAGATGCTGGAGGTCGACGACATCGACCACCTATACAACTTCTCGCTGGCGAAAGACGGGATAACGACGGCGGTTGTTTTCTCCTGGGCCGACAATCCGCCGAAGTATTACAACGGCAAGCTCGATGGAGCAAGGCTGGCGGGGCTGCGCGAATTCGTCAGCCTGAATGAGCCGTTGCGCAACAAGCAGATGGCGCGCTACGAAGTGGTCCGCTGGACAGGCGCCCTCGACGAGGAGGTCGACGGGATACTCTACTATCCGCACAACTATGAGGCGGGGAAGCGGTATCCGCTCGTGCTGCAGATTCACGGCGGCCCGACCGGCACCGACACGATCTTCTTCGAAGACCGCTGGTCGTGCTATCCGAACCTGATGACCGGCAAGGGCGCATTCGTCTTGCGGGTGAACTATCACGGCAGCGGCAACTACGGCCAGGCGTGGGCCGAGTCGATCAGCGGCGGCAAGTATTACGAACTCGAGTTGCCGGACATCATCAACGGCGCCGACATGCTGATCGAGAAGGAGATGGTCGATCCCGAAAAGCAGGGAATCATCGGCTGGAGCAACGGAGCCATCCTCGGCATCGCCCTCGTGCTGGAGTATCCCGATCGCTTCAAGGCGGTTGCTCCCGGAGCCGGCGAAGTCAACTGGAGCAGCGATTACGGCAACTGCATGTTCGGCCCGACCTTCGATAATTACTACTTCGGCGGCGCGCCTTGGGAGGTCCCGCAGACCTACATCGACAAGTCCCCGCTGTTCCACATGGACAAGGTGAAGACGCCGTGGATCGTCTTCTTCGGCACGCAGGACACCAACGTGCCGACCGAGCAGGGAATGGAGCAATACCGCGCGCTGCAACTGCTCGGCAAGGCGCCGGTGCGCTACCTGATGTTCCCCGGCGAGCCGCATGGCCTGCGCACCTTTACGCACCAACGCCGCAAGATGGAAGAGGAATTTGCCTGGTTCGATAAGTATCTCTTCGGGACCTACGAGAAGCCCAATCCCGCGTTCAAGGAAGGTTCGCCGCTCGATATCGCTTTCAAGCGGATGAAGATCAAGGTTGTGGGCGAGTTCTACGGCGACGACGCCGACGGACTCCTGATACCCGAGGTTGTGAAGTGCGCCGGACTCGAGGTCGGCCGCTTTGAGGTCACGCGGGCGCAGTGGCAGCGATTCGACAGCAGTTACCGCTTCGTTGCCGGGACGGGCGATTATCCTGTAACCGGTATCTCCTTCGAGCGCGCGCAGGCGTATTGCGAATGGCTGAGCGGGCAGACGGGCGACGCCTATCGCTTACCCACAGCGACTGAGATGGAAAAGATGCTGAAGGCCGCAAAGGCAGCGGCTGCCGACGAAAACACGCTGGATTACTGGGCCGGATACAAGCTCAATCCCGACGACGCCGAGACTCTGAAGAAGAAAGTAATGGAACTCGGCGACGGTCCCTTCCTGCTGCAGGAGGTCGGCCGGATGAAGCCTGGCGGTAAAGCGGCGGTATTCGATCTCGGCGGCAATGCGGCGGAGTGGTGTGTCGGCGGGGAAGGGGAAGCCCTTGTCCGCGGCGGCAGCGCGATCCAAGCACGCGACGACCGGGCCGCCCTCAAAGCCCCCTCTTCCGAGTACGTTGGCTTCCGAGTCGTCAGAGAAGTCAAATAGAGCAGAGCCCAATTGACACTGGGGGCGCTAAGCGGTTGTGATTCAGAGTGTTACACCGCTGCATCGCCCCCTTTTATTGACCCTTGTATAGCCGTTTGCTATACTCCGTGGACCATGCGTACAGGGAGAGCTGTGTTCTATTTACGTGCAACCATTCCCGCACTGCTGCTCTTGTCGCTGCTGGCATCCGGCTGCGGTCAGAGCGGCGAAGGGGAACTGTTGTTCACGGAGAGCTCCAGCCCCACCCCGCAGGCGGAGGCGCCGGCTGAGGATACCGCTGAGGGGACCCTGCGCAGTGACGTTGAGCTCAACGATCAGCAGCAACGGGAAAAGAAATTGCTGATTCTACCCTTCGCTAACGCCACCAAGTCTACTGAGCTCGATACCATCATCAACGGCTTGCCGCTGATTATTCAGAGGATTTTCGACAACGACAGGTTTATCAGCGCCGAGTCGGTCGGGCGTGACACGTTCGAGGCAACTTCCACGCGAGCGGGCTTGTCACCCGAAGACACCCCAAGCATGGAGATTGCGCGGCTGTTCCGGCAATCGTATAAAGCCGATGTGATTCTCGGCGGCCGCATTCTGATGGAAAACAGGAACCTGATCATTGAGCCGAAGATCTTCACTTTCAATGGCGAGGCCGAGACTGAGGAGGAGCTTCCACAAATGGAAGTCCGCCTGCGCAACATTTTGAATTTCATCAATCCTCTGAGCGAGAAGATCAGGGACTATCTGGTTGAGCTGCAATGAATTACCCAACTTCGAGAATCATCGCGACTCTGGTACTGGCTGCCTTGCCGGCCGTGCTTGCGGCTCAGGCGGAGGGATTTGATCTGGCCGTCGACTCAGAGGGCAAGGCCTGGATGGGGCGTTTCCGGACCGGATTCATTGAGATATCTGACTGGGACGGCGAACACTGGCGGGTGGTTCACACCGTAGAAGCGGTTAGCTCCCGCGGCCTGCAGGTGACGCCTTTCGGCGACGGCATCGCGCTGGCATGGATCGAGGGCGCAGGCTCGGACGCAGGAATAGCTCTCGCGACAGCCAACGAGCGTAGCATCACGGTACTGAGCCCGGAGGGCCTTCCCGGGGGGATGGCCGACAGCCTGGCGGTTGCCGGCATGGAAGGCGGGAACCTGGCACTTCTGATATCCCTCGGCTCCGGTTACGGCGCGGAAGTGCGGTTCCTTGTGCTCGATGCGGATGCAGAGAAGGTATTAAGTGCATCGGTGTTGTCCGCGTCGGGCGCGGTATCATCACTCAGCTTGCTTGGCGGTGCGGATCCCTGGATGGCTTGGCAGGAAAGGCGTGAACTGGAGATACGAATTGCAGTGGCACAAGCCTCCGGGGCACGGAAAGGCGAGGTCAGGCGTTTTGGCGTCAGGGGATTCGGGGGCATAGCCGCTCCTGTGCTGATCAGGTCGAAGCGTGGCGCTCCCGTGCTTGCCTGGCAGGGAACGCAAGACCGCTGGACGGCGGTGGTTCGGACCAGAGAACTGTCGGACGGCAAATTAGGACCCGTCAGCACGGCGCCGCTTCCAGAGGGTATCAGCGGTGCGCTTTATCCCCGGGCGGCTGCGGGTGCAGCGGGCCTGGCGACTGCGTACGGTTGGGGCGGAGGCAGGAACGGCAACTGGTTCGGACTGCGATACGAGCTGGGAGAGACAGGTGGATTCACCGTGGATTTACGCGGTGTTTCCGACGGCCATGTATACATGCCGAAGATGGCCGCGGCCGGGCCTTACGGCGAGATCTGGGCCTGGCAGGATGATACCGCTGCGGCGGCGCAGATCGCCACACGGCGCGGTTCTGAATTGAGCTTCCGGACTCCCAGGCAACTCGAGCCGCTCGAGGTCGAGCCGGATAAGGTCTACGCACTGGCCTTCGGCGACAGCATTACGGCGGGTTTGGTAGTTTATAGTGAGACAGAATATGAAGAAACAGGGGGCTATTTGCCATATCTAAAGGCGGTTTACACCGACAAGATCGCGCCCCTGGAAATACTCCAGGACGGCGAAAGTGCCACTCAAACTCTAGCCGGCCTCACACGCCTTCCGGTTACGCTCGAAGAAAATCCGCATCTCAACTACGTGTTGATTCTCTATGGCACCAACGATCTGAACAACTATTTGTTAACCCCAGAAATAACTGCGGAGAACCTCGGCACGATGGCCGACATGGTGCGCGACGCGGGCGCAATACCGATTGTGGCGACGCTCCTGCCGCGTTTTGACAGTGACTATTGGAAGGTGCAACAGGCTGCGGCAATCAGTGAGGCGATCTATCCGATGGCGCGGCTGCGCGGCATCACGATCTGCGATTTCCAGAAACTCTTTCCGGCGGATTTGGAGTTGTTTTCCGACGCCCGCCTCCATCCGAACCAGGCCGGTTACGCTAAGATGGCGGAGTTCTGGTTCCCGGCCTTGGCGGCCTTCAAGGGAGATGTCAACCGCTCGCTGGCGGTCGACGACAACGACCTGCTGCTGTTGACGGCGGTGTTGCGTGCGAGGCGCGGTAGCTGGGGATTCAATCCCGACGCCGATTTCAACGACGACGGCTACATCGACGTCGCCGATCTCGCGTTCCTGCTTTCGCAGGTTGGCAAGTCGTTCAAGTGAGGTTCGAATTAACCTTAATGCCTTGCCGGAGTCTAATTCGGGTGGTGAGATTGGTGTCGGAATCGCAATGAGTGTGTTTTTTTACAAACTTTTTCCCGAGACTTTCGTATTGTTATTTGTGGGAGGATCAAGGAAAAGTCCATTTGGTGGGAGTTGAAAAAAAGATGAAACGTAATCTACTAATTTTACTGATAGTTGCGGCGCTCTCCTTTGCTGCCGCCGCGCCGTTGGCTGCTCAGGTCACTTACGATCCCAATGCTGAGAAGTTCATGTTGCTTTCGCTCAACCAGAGCTTCATCAACTTGGGTCAGGCTGCCAAGGAATTCATGCGCTCCAAAGAGCAGTTCGAAAACAAGCTGATTTCCGCCTCAGAGTTCGAGCAGCGCCTGAATGCTTACCGCCAGGCCAAGATCAGTTATGACATGGCTCTGATGCGCATCCTGTTCAACGCTTCCAACGTCATCGTCGAGCGCGCGGTCAAGCATGTCGAGTCCGACGGTAAGAAGTTGGTGATCGTATATCTCAAGAATGAGGCCGGCGGTTCGTTCGAGCTGTCCAAGATCAAGTCGTTCGGCGCGAGGCAGACGCCGATGGCCGGCGGCGATTTCGGCACCAAGTCCGGGGACGGCCAGGTCGATGTGCGCGAGATGCTGAGCGAGGAGTCGTTGTCCTTCGAGACGGCGATCAAGGAAACACTGCCGTACCTCGAGGGCCAAGGGCTCGCATTTGACGACGTCATCAACCTAATGGAGGTCTACAACATCTTCGTCAGCCTCAAGACGCGCACCGAAACCGGGCAGGACGTGATGATATCCAAGCCCTATGAGAAGAAGATCGACAGGCTGGGTCCCGGTGCGAAGGCGAGCCTGGAGTTCGAACTGCTGCGCGACGTCGAGATCTGCGACATCATTATCAGTTTTGGCGACAAGACGATCACCAAGCCGGTTTATCTCGAGCTGGAGAGCGCGACGGGCGGCGTCGAGATGACGAGCGAGATCCTCAGCCTGCAGGCCGAGCTCGACAGCACGGCAACCTACAACATCGATCTTCAGCGCTTCACCAGCGATACCGCCTTCTCGCTGCGCGTCGCCAATATACCGAGAGAGATCTATTACAATTTCATCGACCCGGAAAACAACAACCAGCGCATCGAGACGGTCAACTTTACGGAAGGCAAGATTCGCAAGCGTGTCCAGTTGCAGCTGACCATGCCTACGCGCAAGAGCGAGAAGGTCCAGGTAGACCAGACGATTCCGTTCACGGCCCTGGTTCTCGCCTCGAAGGAAGCGGAGAAATTCGACCGCATGGCCGCCGAGTTCGGCGCCGACAGCATCCCGATGGATGAGCTGAACCAGCTGCAGGCCGACCAGGCACAGTTGACGATCACTCCGCTCGGCGTCGGCGAGATCGAGGTCAGCGCCAGCACCTTCTATTATGCGATCGAACCTGATCAGCAGGTTGAGATGACCCTGACGGTCAAGAATTCCGGCACAGGGGAGCTCAAGAACGTTCAGATCACCGCCGATCTGCCGAATACCGAGTGGAACTACACGATCGAGCCCGACCTCCTCGCCAGCCTGATGCCCGAGAGCCAGGAGAAGGTCAAGATCCAGTTCAGCCCGCCGGATAGCGCCACTGTCGGCGAGCACATCCTCAAGGTGAAGGTCGAGGCCAAAACCCGCAACCAGATCGTAGAGGCCGACGATAAGGAGGTCACGGTCGAGATCAAGGAAAAACCGGATATCTGGGGACGCCTGATCCTGATCGTCCTGCTCATCGGCATCGTTCTCGGCATCGTAATATTCGGTATAAAACTAAGCAGGCGGTAAACCAAATGCTGTCTTGCATAGTCTAATTATTTGAGGATTAACAGAGCTGCACGAGCGAGGGAAAAATGATCGAAGCGATTGATTTGACGAAGCGTTACGAGGACGGCCTGCTGGCGTTGGACCACCTCAACCTCAGGGTAGAGAAGGGGATTATCTACTGCCTGCTCGGCGCCAACGGCGCCGGCAAGACCACCGCCATCAACCTCTTCCTCAACTTCATCGAGCCCACCGCCGGCACAGCCAAGATCAACGACATCGACGTCACCAAGAACCCGCTGGAGGCCAAGAAGTTCGTCTCCTACGTCAGCGAGAACGTCATGCTCTACGGCAACTTCACGGCGCGCCAGAACCTCGACTTCTTCACCAAGCTGGGCGGCCGCGGCGACATGAGCCGCGACGACTACTACGACGTGATGCGTCGCGTCGGGCTGCAGGAGAAGGCTTTCGAGCAACGCCTGAAGAACTTCAGCAAGGGCATGCGTCAGAAGCTGGGCATCGCGATCGCGATCACCAAGAATGCGCCCGCGATTCTGCTGGACGAGCCGACGAGCGGCCTTGACCCGAAGGCGGGCTCGGAATTCATGGGCCTGCTGCGGAGCCTGAAGGAAGAGGGCAAGGCGGTGCTGATGAGCACGCACGACATCTTCCGGGCCAAGGACGTCGCCG